>Ga0315284_10000184_pt1 | contig 85780 bp, 162 predicted proteins | sample YL17G09_16_MG_FD_203696 | JGI IMG/M metagenome (GOLD analysis project Ga0315284, IMG submission 203696) | Sediment microbial communities from Yellowstone Lake, YNP, Wyoming, USA - YL17G09_16 | ecosystem: Environmental > Aquatic > Freshwater > Lake > Sediment | place: USA: Wyoming | collected... | reverse complement strand
ATGGGTCCTTCATATAAAGTGAAGAATCCTGACGGAACTGAAACGGAGTTTATTAAAATATGAAGCGCAAGAAGAAACAACGTGCAGTAAGACCTTACTATCTAGAAAATCCATGACAAACTCAGATGCAGAGTTTTATCAGAAGGCTCTCAAGGTCGAAAGACTTAAGTTGAAACACGCGTTGCAGGAAGAAATAGAACGTTGGATTTTGTCGACCGTTCGCGATGTTAAATTTGCTCTATCAGATCCTAATAATATAAAAGGGGTTCTTGAGCTCTTGACACAGATAGAACGGAGAGCTAAAGGTATTCCTGATAGATTACTTCCCGACAAAGATTTACCTCCTCAATGAAAGAACAAGATATTAGACAGCTTATAGAAGAACGATTAAAGAATATCGAAGGAGAAATTCCTTTTGATACCTTCTCCGATCTTACTGGTTTGAGTCTAGGTTTTAATATAGATCCAGAAGTACTCTGCACTGTGCTACAGAACATTTTAAAAGAAAAGAATCTTACAGTAGGGCCCCAGAGTTCCACAAGAGGGAAGCAATGGTCTGGTTCAGAAAAGTCGCACGGCTTCAGTTCTAATAAGCCTGGACTACTTTATGAGCCAATGTCGAAAGAAGCTTTCACTAAAGGCGACCATGTTAAGATTAAACCCACTACTTGGCGAAGTGAAGTAGAGGGAGTTATTCTATCTGTAAATCGCGATAAAACTGTGAACGTTGGCGATTTAGAAGCTAAGAACGTATATGAGAATGTTCCTTTAGAAGAATTAGACGCTCCGCTAGCTAAGGGTCGTCCAGTAGCGCCACCTCAATATAAACGTCGAATGAATGACGTTGATTGGTGGGGGCCATCTGACATAGGCGACAATAATTTTAAACGGGAATATCCTGGTTGTTTAACCGGAGACACTAAAATACCTCTACTAGATGGTACCTACCCTACTTTAGAGGAATTATATCTACAGAAGAAAAAAGACTTTTTTGTTTATTCCATGAATGAAGATAAAAAAGAAGTACGTTGTGGATTAGCAAAAGAAGTTATTTTAACTAAGAAAGCAGTACCTATATTGAAAATAGTGTTGGATAACGCCGAATCGTTTAGATGTACTCCAGAACATTTAATTTTACTTCGAGATGGAACCTACTGTAGAGCAGACAATTTAACTATCAATAGTTCTCTAATGCCTCTATATCGTCGCTTAGACAATCACGGGTATGAACGTGTTAGAAATCCTGGCGAAGGAAAGGAAAAATTAACTCATAGAGTTGCGGCGATTTATAAATGTGGCGACATTAAGGGGTGGACAATTCATCACAAAGTTATCTCAATAGAAAATGATGGTTACGCAGACGTCTACGATATTGTGGGAGTAGAAAGTTACCACAATTTTGCTCTTGCTTCTGGAATTTTTGTTCATAATAGTTATTTTCTTCCGAAGGGTCAAGAGGGACAATCAGTCGTTAATCCTTTTAATCCATTTTATAAATCAGCTGCGTCTATGTATGATACCACTATAGTAGTGACTGCTAATAAGATAGATTGGGATGAGATTAAGGCTATCGCAGAACAGATTAGAGGACAGTTTGTAGAAGATCATAAAGTAAGTCCCCGAGGCTTCTGTGAAAAAACATCAAAGTATTTAGCTAACGTACTTAAAAACAATTTTCATTTAGACGCAACTCCTATTTTTGGTTATGTAAGTGATATTAAAGGAAGAATGCTTGCTCACTGGTGGGTTGAAGTTGAAGATAAAGTAATTGATGTGACAGGTGATCAGTTCGGCAAAGACGCTGATCTACACGCTGTTTACGTCGGCCCACTACCCGATAATTATATTGAAGCGGTACCGTACGCGTAAGGACCTATTCAAAGTGCTCTAGAAAAACTGTAAAATTAACAGAGCTAAATTCTAGATATCGGAGAAAATATGTCAAAAGGAAACATGAGAAGGCATCTAGCTTTATTCGATCTTCATGGTCCACATAATATAGATTTAACGCCAGTTTTAGCTTTTGCAAAGGATTATGCTCCAACTGACTTTATTATTGGTGGAGACTTTCTAAATCACGAATGGTGCAGTCATTGGAATGAGCATGAGTTTAAGTATATTGGCTTAGAAAAGATTTCTAAGATGTTTGACGAAGAGATGGCGTTTGGTAGGAATCTTCTAGCGCAGATAATAGAAGCTCTTCCTACGGATTGTAATAAGTATTTTATTCCAGGAAATCACGAAGATTGGCTCTATTGGGCCTGTTTAACTTATCCAGCTATAGCAGGAGGTCTTCGCCTAGGTGTTGAAAATCTTACTTATAAGTCCGATCTAGCAAACATCCGGAAAGTAGTTTTAGCTAATCTTATAACGAAGTTTTTAGAGACCGGCAGATTTAATATTAAAGTTTTACCTTTAGATAAAGAACTTACACTAGGAAAAATTACGTATCTTCACGGCCATAACATTAATAGTATGACTGCCCTGAAGAAGAGATACCCCGCGCGTAACATCGTTATTGGTCATCATCACACTCATTTAGTTGAGACTCTTCATAATAGTGGTGATAGCAAACGCGCAAACCAATATGTATTTGCCCCGTGTCTTTGTAAACTATCCCCTGGATTCCTAAAGGATTCCAGCACTAGATGGCTACAGGGTATCTGGACCGCAGATGTTTTACCTGGAAGCGGACACTTTGACGGTCGGGTAGTAAAAGTAATTGATGGTTGTATTATGTATGGTGGGAAGATATACAAGTAGGAACGAAAACGATTTCGGTTCCTAAAGCTCTTTTCTTTAGAGCAACATAGACCAAAGAGGAGATATTAAACATGGCCGAATACTACTGCAGTAATTGCCGCGAGAAGTTAACAAACCAGCAGGTTAAACTAATGAAGATCGGTAAGGATCGAAATCTCATATTCTGCTCCGAGTGCAACTGTTATATCAAGCTTGATGAGCCAGCTGCCGCCAAGCCAGTTAAGAAGGCCGAGTAACAGTTAATTCTTATTAGCGCCAATTAGCCTATGAGAACCTATGCTAACGCGGAAAAAAGTAAGATGTGTGTACTGCTCGCAGTCGCTTTACTTTTATGTCTATGTTGCTGAATATAAAGGTAAAGTAGCAATATACAACGAATGTCCCCACTGTCACACATTTATGGATGTGTACTGTGTGACAAAGGCTAAGTTAGACACATTTCTAGCAAAGGTATTAGACGGCTTAGACCCCGGTAATTAGGCGCTCAATTTGTAGACGGGGGTGTATTGTGAAACTGATAACTGAGTTACCAGCAAGAAACCTCTTGCTGGCATTAGTTGTTTTATTAACGGCTATTATTACATATGATGTGTTTAGCCGCCCCGTTTCTGTTACAACGATTGCAGAAGAAGCAATTCCTAGTGTTGTAATTGTTCAGTGCTCAAATGTAGCTATGAAGAGGGGATCCCTCACTGCAGGATTTGTTTTTAAAGATAATTTTGTTCTTACAGTATCACATGGTGTAGACGATTGTAGAGATAGTAAGGGAAACTTTGCCGGTGTGAGTGTTGTCTATTGGGATGAGTTTCCAAAGGGCTTTTCACAAGATCCGGTTGAAAAGCATGCAGCACATGTATTAAAATTTAATGCAATGCAGGACCTAGCAGTACTATATATACCTACTGCCCCAGAAGCAAAGATTCTCAAAGTAGATGCATCCAGTAATTATAGATTAGGTACTACTGCTATTAGTATTGGACATCCAAAAGGTAACTTATGGACAGTTCAGCCGGGTATAGTTAATGGTGAAAGATGTATTCCGTTACCTTACTTCCGACGATTTGTGCAAATATCAGCCGCAACTAATTCTGGAAATAGCGGTGGACCAATCTTAAATTCAGATGGAGATGTCATCGGCATAGCGGTATTTAATCAAGGTGGGAATTTTTCTCTGGGGTTTATTATACCTGGAGAAGTCCTTAGAACTTTTATCTACGACTATTTAAACTAATGGAATACAATTTAAAAGACAAGTATATAATTTTTAATATAGAAGACTTTCCGCACAATGTTCAGAATCATCTTATAAGTACCCTAGATATCAATGGTCTCCTTGCAAATGAGGAGAAGTTTCGGAGTATCCTTGCTGCAAGTGTCCCCTCTCTAAGTAGCCCCGAAGAGACTGAACTTCTACAAAAGATTATTCTCGGCGGTCAGATTCTTCCTCTCAAACGAGACGCCGAGTCTGGCCAGCTGGGTTTTAACTTCAAACTTAACCAATATAAGATTACCCTAGCTACACTACCAGGTAAGGTAGAAGCTAAGAAGAAAAAGAAAAAGATTAAACCCCGCTTCTTAGCAAGAGAAGAGTTATATACGGAAGCTGTTAAAGAATTCTCTGGTGAATATAGAGACTTCTCTAACTTTGAACCAGCTGTAGTTACCTACGAAGGAGTTGATTATCCTACGGTAGAACACGCCTACCAGGCAGCTAAAACTATTAATCCGGCTGAAAGAGAAGCTATTCTTAAGGCTTCGACACCTGGTAAGGCAAAGAGACTTGGTCAGAAAGTTAATCTCCGTCCAGACTGGGAATCTATTAAAATTGATATAATGAAGGATCTGGTTACACAAAAGTTTAAAAAGAATCCTAATCTTGCTAATCTTCTATTGTCTACTGGTGATCAACCTCTCGAAGAAGGAAATAATTGGGGTGACAAGTTTTGGGGTATCAGCGGCGGAAAGGGTGAGAACCATCTCGGTAAGATACTGATGGAAATTCGCGAAGAATTAAGAAAGCCCGAAATTAAAAAGATTGCGGAAGAAGACGTACCTCAGGAAGAATCCGAATTAATGAGCCTTCAGCAGTATGTTCAAAATGTTGCTGATGGGAGTATTCCCGCAATTGATGTAGAAATGGATTTCTCTTTGAATAAAGTAGCAGGCAATGTAAGAAGATATGTAGACGCTATCTGGGTTGGCATTGGCAAAGGACCTATTGCTATTGATATTGACATTGATCCTTCAAGAATAGAAGCTACGGTTGTCTGTCCTTGGTGTACTCAAGATGTTGCAGAGATAAAAATTGATACTCCAGAAAGTTATATCACTGGTCAAGTATTAATGACTCAGCACATGAAAGTTTGTTCCAATAAAGACGTTGATGCTAACGATCCTGATAAATTTAAGGTTCTGATTAAAAAAGCGAAGATGCCTTCGCTCAAAGAGATTCAACAAATTGTTAAAGATGAGACCTGGCAGAAACTGCGGGAAGATTTGTCTTGGACTAAAGACAATATAAGTGATAGTCTTAGCCGACTTCGTAAGTACCTAGGTGAAAATCCTTCTCGTAATAAAAGAGTTCGCGTCCTTAATCTGCTCAATGGTGTCGCTCGAGGCGGCATTATGAACGACCAGATTAAACGAATGCAAAAGAGTCTAAGGAAGCAATTAGGGGTAGAAGCTGCTTTCATGCCTTCCTTTACTGGCGTACATTGGGACATACGTCCAGAACAACCGGGAGCTCCTCTTGAAAATCTATATCCCGAGTGTCCCTGGGATGCTGACAGAACTTATACCAAGCCGGAGGATATTAAAGATCCCACCCGACTACTCGAAATTTTAAAGAAGCTTAAGTTAAAACCTAAAGATGAGAAGAAGCATCCTATCGCTTCACTAGAGATAGAAGCTGTTGATGGTGATATGGAAGTTCATAAAGCTAAAAATGCTATCAGTCGAGCAGCTCAAACTGGCAATCCCAAACAATGGGATGAAGCTGAAACAGCCATACTAGGTCTATACAATGTCGTTCCTATTAAGGAATTCGCTAGAATTGCTTGGCTATTACTTTGTGAATATGAGCAACTTTCAGAATTCGACAGAGCACTCGCATGGCTAGATAAAAATAAACCAGTCCTGGAAAAGGTATATGGTAAAAAATACGAAAGGATCTTTGAAACAGGCCCTACAGATGATCCAGGTCTTCGAGAAAAAATAACTCCATATTCCAGTAGAGCTAAAAAGCCCACGTCAGTAGCTGAAGCAAAACTTTTAATTGAGAAGGGAAGCTACGAAGGAAAGCTACTCGGAGTGAATTATCTCGGGAGCTTTGCAAAGAGTGGACAAAGTAATGCTCAAGAGCTTCTTCGGGATTATTATAAATCAATTGGTAATTATATTCGCCCGGATGAAACGCTCTCATCTAGAGTAAAGGATTTAAGAAAGACTATTATCACGGCAGTAGAGAGTGTAGGTTATCCCTCAAACGCTGAATCATTGTATTCTATATATCAGAGCACCCCAAGAGGTGTCGAGGGAGAAAAGGGAATTAGTCCCGGTGTCGAAGATAAGATGGAAATAATGAAATACATTAGTGAGCATACTTCCAAAGAAGACGAACCTCCCAAAATTCTAACTGGATGGATCGATGAGAAGGATAAGAGTAAGGGCGGCTACGGCTTAAATGATAATGACGATGTCGTTCGTAATGCAGCCTACGAAGATTATATTAAGAACTTTATAATTTTAGGATATGGAAGAGGAACAGAGGAAGGAGGAACAGGCTCATTAGGAATGATTCCTGAGGAATTCTTTGAAAAACTTCGTGAAGAGAAGAATCCGAATATTCGAATGAATATTTACCGTCAGATAACTCGACTTATTCCCCCGGCCAGAAAAGAGTTTTGGGATAAAGTGCGTGCCGCAAGAGGGAAGGGACCAGATAAGTCACACCTTCAAATGTTAGAGATGATTGATGAAGATTTTGCAAACTCACAGAAGAAGGGTGAAAATATCGGTCCTTCCGATATAAAATTAAGCGAAGAGACCAATATATTAAACTCCGCCGTTGGATATAAACTAGGAGAGCCTGAAAAGATTGGACCAATTCCTTCATCCATAGATGCACTTTTTGGATATGCTATTTCAATGAGAGGCCTTCCTATTTCGAAGAAGGTTGAAATTCTTGATGGATTTATTGATACTTTCGGTGTAGATAGCATTAAAGCTGATGAGTTAGACAATTATTTAAATGATCAAATTAAGGATATTGACGATCTCCTTTCTCCTTTAGGTCCTGGTCTAACTGATAAAAAGAAAAAGGAATATGAAGATCGTCGCGCGTCCGATAAACTAGGTCTTTCGTTTGTACGAATGGTAAAAGAGTATCTTAAGCATGACAGATGGATTGGAATGTTTGAGACATTAGAACGAAAGAGACTCCCTTCAGGAATGGATCAACCTTCTTTAAGTCCTGAGTTTGAAGGTTATTCAAAGATAGAAGCGGCAAAGAAGTGGTTTGAAGCATGGAGTAAGTGGATGTCGGATGAGGGTCCTGATCCTGGTGATCCACCGGTTTCTACCGAAGAGTTAGAAGCTTTAGCAGGCGAGCAGTTGTTCAAGCAGGCACGTCAACCTCCAACTACGTGGCCCAGTGAATCGGGTACTGCATGGGGATTAGCCCCTGCTCTTCCTGCTCACATCCCTAATGATGACGAATTATTATTAAAAGATGTTCGACAATTTGTAGGTAGGCCCATAGGAAAGTGGCGCGAACGTTTAAATGATCTGTGGAAGGTTATTATTAGAAAACCTCTGTCGGATAAAGAGGAAGGGGAAAAAGAAAAGCTTGTTCAAATAAAACCTCTTTCTTCTTTAGACGTTAAAGCTGTTGCCGATTTAAAGACGGCCTATGACATGATGGACGGTAACGTTCATGAGCAACTAGACGCAGTTAATTGGTACTTTGAAAACGTCGAGAAGGTAAAACAAGAAGGGAATGAAGCAAAGGATCAGTTAAACAAGGTAGAGGAAGAAATAAAGACGACGAAGGATGAATCTAAGCTGGCGGAACTACAGGACAAAGCAGTTCAAATACGTAAAATATTATCTGCAGCTGAGAACTTTTCTCAAAAAATAGGGGAGCGTATAGACTTAAATGTAATTCAACAAGCCCTCGAAAGTGCGGTTCATAGTGACAATCTAGAAGTAATAAATGCTATTTATGAAAATGTAGGAAGGTTCTTCCCAGAAAAATATCAAAAACCCACAAATGTACCTTTCCCTCAAATTAAGGAGCTAGGAAAGGTATTTGACCCGCGTCTGGCAGTTGTTAAAGCTTATGCTGACTTAGGTAATGTAGAAGGGTTAACTAAAGCTTTAAGCAATCCTAACATCACTGTTCAGGCGGAAGCAATTAAATATCTAGCGGAGCTAGGGCAGAGCGACCTTCTCTATAAGAAATATCAGGAGACTTCTGTTCCTGAAATTAAGGGAGTGATTACGCATTTCCTGGGAAAGAGTAAAGATGTTGATTTTCTAGTTAAGGTGCTACATTCCAAAGATGTAGATGCTCAGAAAGCAGCTATACAATGGCTTGCCTACTATGGACAGCACGATACTCTTAATAACTTCTTAAAAGGAGATATCGCCTCAGAACTTCGTTCTCTCATAGAGGTGGAGCTAGCACGCAGAAAAGTTCCCACTAAGGGATATGAACACCTCGATCCTGCCGAGAAAAAGAAAAATATAGATTCACTTATTACCTTGGCGGCAAAAGCTTTCGACCCCTATGGACGTTCCTTATTGTATAGAGCATATGTAGATGAGTCATCTGCTCACGATAAATGGGGTGTTGAATTAATATGGAACAAGGTAGCACAAGATCTTAACTTTAAAAATAATCAGGAGTGGTGGAGAATAAACGGGAATATATTTACCAGTCGTTTTGTCCAAGAGTTTAATAAGGAGTTTCCATCGTTCAGTGAAGGAAAAGAAGCTCTCGATAAATTAAGTCAACTAAAGGAATTAGGTCCAGAAACTTATAGTAATATCTATTCTCCACGCCAATTAGATTTTGTAATATTAGAACTTGAATTTTTGAAAAAATCCTTTGATAAAGAATTTCATGATCTTATCAAGGATATACCCGGATCTAAGATTAAAAAAGACGAAGTTGCTAAGGATATCTTTGTTAAATTAGAAGCTCCTAGTGAACTGAGAGAGTTGGACGCTTTAAAAGATATTGAAGTTCCCGATAGACATATTGCATGGCAGCGGCATCTTTCCGATATAGCTGTTTTCTTAAAGAGTAAGATAACTTCTTTAAAGGCAATGACTATATCCGGTAGAGATATTTCTGGTATGAAAGAGAGGCTTTTAAAGCATCTAGAAAGGTTAGAGAGTGCCCCTAATAGAGATCCCGCTGAAATAAAGAGGGTGGAAAAAGATTTAGAAAATCTTGAAGAGAACGAAGCATTTCTATTCATGGCGTCTTCCGGAGCTCTCTTTGGTCTAGAAAAGGAAATCGATAAGTTTAATAATAAACTTTTGGATGCTCCCGAAGTCGCTAAGCATCCTGATTCATCTGAACATATTAACGAAGCAAAGAAATTACTTAATGAGTTGATATCAGTTATTGAACGCCGAAAGGAAGAGTTTGATTCTGATTATGAGGCTTTCGTTGAACATTTGGGATATAAAGACGCTTTTGAAGAGCTACGACTAAACAAAGAAAAAACGGAACACACTTTAGAGAAAACACCTAAATGGATCTTTAAACCCGAAGATTTGAAGAAACATGGTCCTGCGGGTTATTATAAGAACGATGAAGAAATAAAAGAGTTGAAAAGTCATTTAAGAGCATTAGAAAATGATATTAAGGAACTTAACGCAGAACTATATACGAAATTAGCAAGCGACGAAGCTAAGAGAAAATGGCATACCAGAGAACAACTTCAGAAAAGTATTAATGAAATCAAGGGAGTTTCTACTATTAAGACTCCTGAGGAATATGAAAAGGAAAAGGAAAAAGAGATTAAACTAAAATACGAAAGACGCGAACCTCTACCTTGGGAACTAAGAGGTCCAGAAAAACTAGGTAAGACCGCTGCTACTTATGACTCATGGGAGACTGACCAGCTCATGACTCATGAATTATCTGAAAGGGAAGATTATGGAGTGCAGGTTTTTCCTCATCATGACTACATAGAAGATACTCAGAATTTTCCTAAGGTTCCAGAAAAGGCGCGCCATCAGCAGGAAGAGTGGAATCGAAGTAGAGAAAAGCTCCAGCAGGTCATAGAGGACTGGAAGAGAAAGCGCCTTCATAAAGATAAACGAAAGGTTGGTTTAGAAGAATGGCCTAAGGATAACGTTGTCGGCGGAGAGGGAGACAACGGTTCACCTTTACCTTATGCGGGCGGCAAACAGTCTCCTACATTTTTTAACGCAATGCCTGCCCAAAAGTATTCCCAAATGACCCAAGATATATCTATTACGTTTGAATTTATTGGGAATGATCTAAAAATTCAGTGTACATGGGAGAAAGGAGATTTACCTCCAGATATTCAGGAAGAGCAAGCATTAGCTCGCATTCTTTCTTTCGTGGAAACGAATATTCCAAGGGCATTAGAACAGTTTAAAACTGTAAAATTAGAAGATGTTGATCTAGGTAATAGAACTATTTCACTTAAAATTTCAGGATAAAACCATGGAACGTTTTGGAAAAAAGATAGATGCTGTTGAGATAGATACTGCTATAGCTAGAATTAAGACGTTACCTATTGAGGAACAGAAGGCTGAAAGAAAAAAATTACTCGAGGAAATTAAGGCAGCGGACAACGCTTCATCTTTGCTTAAGTTTTTCCTGGATGAATTAAAAGAAGAAAAAACAAAAGAAGAGGAACCAGTACAAATACCTACAACGCCTATTGGTGAAGAACCTAAAGAAATACCTGTCGCAAAGAAGCAGGAGCTTCCTAAAGAGCTTCCTCCCACTCCAGACGAGTTTGTAAAAACTTGGGATACATTAGTAAATGTCTCGGGTACGGGAAAAAGAACCATTCCAGGAAAAGGAGAGACGACGAAACCATGGATGGGTAATATTAATGGAAGTATTTTTATACAAAACTCTTCTCTCAAAAATTCATGGACAGCTTTAGTGGATCGCATTGATCCTGACGAGGATAAGGTATCAGTTGTTCTTTCGTTAGGAGGTCCAATAGCTTTTGTAAAACAAATTACAGAAGCATATGCAGCAGCGGATATACCTCTTCAACCCGCTCCTGCTGGACAGATCCTTACAAAATTAGCAGAAAGAGTAGCAATAGCTGCAGGTGCAGCTCTTAAAGAGGAAGGGCTTACCATTGATAAATTTAGTTTTGATGCAAAGGGAGGAGATGCTGGCGATATATCTATCGCTAAATATCTTACAGATAGTGCAGCCACGATAGGTATTCCTGGTTATAAACAGAAAGAAAAGAAAGGTCCTAGACCAAAAACCCGGGAAGAGCAGATATGGTTTTATTTAAAAGTAGATATTCCTTTGGATAAGTGGACTGTCACTCCCGGCGATTATAATAAGATAGTTGTTCCCTTTAAGGAACTTCCTAAAAATATCCAAGAGATTATTAATGAGGTACCTAGATATACTACATTAAAGTTCTATTATAGAAAAGAAGGGGACAACATTACTTTCATAGACAATACATCTTATCAGCCGGAAGATAGACCTATCCCTACTGGCTTACGCCGATGGTGGCTTGCGCAGCAGCCTCTTCCTAAGAAGATACGTAAGGAAGCGGATATTGATCCTGGTATGCAGTGGGCTGGTCCCTCTTTCTCGGAAGTGGCTAAATTTACGAATACTCCCTTTGCACAGTGGGCTAGTGAATTGGTAGGTATACTTGCTGCAAAGTTTAACTATCCTTTCCCAGTATTTACTGATTGGGGAGTAAAGCCTCTTTTAAAGGATGCGGCTGTTCCTGGACAACCTTTGGGTATATATGAGCCGACCATTGGTTGGTTAGTCGAAGATATGTTTCAAGGTATTCGTCCCAAGGTAGATAATACATCTCCAGAACCTTTAACCGAAGCTGAGTTAGAAAACTTTCGCGAAGAGGTTAGACGTCAACCTTCTGAAGCAAAGAAGAAACAGCTTGCAAGGGAACAATACTATTTTTATATGTGGTTTGGTACTCCAGGGAAACGTCGCAGTGGAGAGACAGGTGAGCAGTTACCTCCTAGAGAGCCTTGGCCAGAAAACATCAGGCAGGATATTAGACAGCGCGTAATTGAACGATTTCTTAATAGATATCTAACGGAGAAGGGAGAGTTACCTCCAGGATTTAAAACACCTTATGAGAAGGGTGATACAATAAAGATACTAGATGGTCCCTTTAAAGATCAGGTAGTTGAAGTAATTCAGGTAGATATGGACATTCATAAAGTTAGGTTCCAAGTTACTTGGGCCGGAAATCTTATGGAGTCGGATGTCGACATCGACGCGACTACATTAGTAGAAAAGCGTAGGCGGGGTCGCGCTCCTTCGGAGAAGATAGAAGAACCAAAGAGACAGTACACCTATCCAGCAGAAGAGCTTTGGGGTCTTCTAAAGAACTTCCAACCCGGACAGTGGCACGCTTTAGCTCATGGTCAAGGCGGACCTACAGCAAAACTAATTGAATTTTATAAAGCTAGAACTCAAATAAAAGGTTTGGAAGCTCCCAATGCTGAAACAGTTTCGGAACAGAGTGGAGTCAATCTCAGACATGCATATACTCTGATTCACGATCTACTTGAGAGAGCTCGACAGGCTTCTACCTACGAGGGAGCTAAATCTCTTATAGAACCATCGAAGCCCGCAGTCAAAGCGAAGCCGCCTATCAGTAAGGAAGAAATAGAGGAAGAGACTGAGGAAGCAAAGCCAAAAGAGCTTCCGAGTATGTACCGCGGAAGAAAGCCTGACTTAGAAAATCTGGTTGAGAAGGGACTTATTCAAGAACCCCAAAGGTGCGAACGTTGTAAGCACTACCCAGCTATTACTAAGGGAGAGAAAACAGATAAATGGCTTTGCGCCCGCTGTCTGTCTGATTTAGGATTAACTGCAGGAATATTAGATCTTTTTAAGAAGGAAGAACCAAAGAAAGAAGTAGAAAAGCCTAAGTGTCCTAAGTGTGGTGGCCCCGCTGGATATAAAGGTAACATTGGAACAATGCAGCGCTGGCAGTGTCTTGATCCTTTCTGCGACAAGACCTTTTATGTGGAACCGTCGAAAAAGTAATGACTCCGGAGAGAATTGAACTCTCATGCACTATTTTAGAGATAGTTGCTTTGCCATTAAGCTACGGAGTCTAAACTTAGAAGTAGGCCTCTATATCAACGTCAATTCGGAAGGACTTAATTAGTTCCTCATAACAGTCTTCACAGAGATGAAATTCGTGAATCTGCCCATCTCTCCTACTTTCATATCCCCATTTACACATACCCTCGAAGTAAGATTCTTTATTTAAATTAACTTCGCGGGTACACTTATTACAGAATACAGCCTTAATCCTTTCCTGAGGAACTAAATCAATTTCTGTTTTCTTCATGTTCCTTATCTCCTACCTCTACACTTACCACAAAAGTTATTCCACCATCTGCGACAACACCCTGTTGGCATCTCTTCTATTGTAATAGGCTCCTTACACATGGCGCAGTGATCATATAGTAAACCATGTAGAGCACAGGGTACACCTCGCCGACCTCCACACTTATTAAAAGGAATGGGTAGATAATGTTCCTTCTTTGTACAGACCTTTCTGTCGTATGGAATATACTTTCTTTCTGCTAAAGATAGAACTCTTCCGTCAGCTCCTCTCCAAACGGCCTGTAAGGGAATGCCACACCACTTACAATGAAACCAATGACCCCAGCTATGAATAAGTACATCCCGCTTAACCTGCTGGCGCCTATATGTATGTCCTTGCCATTTATGTTTTTGACATCCTTGAGGAGTTGTACTACAAGGTTCATGACCATGAAGTATACAGACTAAATTAAGTTTGTTAGTCTACATTATCTTCCTCCGTAATATTATTTTTCTCCGCACAATCGAGGCAGTAAAATTCTTCAATGATTGTATGACAACAACCACATCTGCAACCAACTTCTAATCCTTCATAGGAATGACGAATTGAGTGTTCAGTGCAAACACTTATTAGGCAGGAACAGCATTTTCCGACTGGCTTAACTAAGCAAATTAAACAATCGTTATTCTACGACATCGGTGTTCTCCTTTGCTGGTTTAAACAGATCAGTCTTCTCTTCCCATAAGTAGTTCTTATTAACTTCTACTTCTATGGTATCCTTATATACATTGACAACCTTAAGAGGCTTCTGAAACTTTTTAGCGTCTGTCGTCCCTTTGGCTTCGCCTGCAAAGAAGGAACTTAATATTCTTATTGTCTCTTTGTCAGCAGATGCTAAGAAGTCCACCACCTTTTTCAGTTGACCAATAGGTTCTACGTAAGTTTCTTTGTCTATCTTAATCACTGGCTCGTACACTCCTATTCATCTTATACACCCTTGACCAGTCTTTATGACACATACTCATCTTCCACTCCAGTAGTTCTGTATCAGAATCCCTGGATCAAGTCTTTGTACCTTAGCAAAGATTGTCAGAAGATCATTGCGCATTTCACTGTTCTTAACTATTGTATCTTTATTTTTAATACGAATAACATCATAATTAAAATACTTCTTAATTAACTTGTCGCGGTAGGCATCTTCTTTAGTATTGTGTTCAGGACCGTCAACTTCAATTATTAGGTCAGGTTTCTCTATTAAGAAGTCTACCATGATGTAATTGTCATCTCCCAACTTTATAATTTGCTGAGTTCTAACCTTAGAAATAAAATTACGTCCCATACAATCGATTAAGAAAGCAGACACGCGTCTCTCTATTATCGTAAGCTTTTTATTAAACTTTTGGAATCGTAAGATTTCCGTAGGAACGTTTTTCAAATCGAAAATACATTCCCTACGGTTCTTCTCGTAAAGAGTCAATAGTTAATCTCCACCGGCAGTAATTCAAAATAATCACCGCTTTCGTCGCCCACGTAGTCTTCGATCATTTGTTCCGCCCGATCCTTACTAAAGACGTCAGCACTATTAATCTTGCGCGTATAGCCACCAGTCATATTAACAAACATCCCAGGTCTCGCTGTCCCGAAAGATTTAACACATCTAATTACGTAATGCATTAATGTTTCTCCTTATTTTTTAATACTTCGACACAAGCCGAGGGTAATTTCAAATTAGTTTTAACTTTACAATATTTACCCAATTCATTAAACTTCTGGAGCAGCTCACAATTTAACACCATCCAGTCGCGATCAATATTCATCAATACAGCTTGATCCATCAGATATTGTAACTGGATAGCTTCCGCTGTCTGTCTATTACTCTTCTTTTCACAGTTCTTGGTTGTCATACATCCAGCTAGAAGTATTAGTAGTGGTACTATCACATAGCCCTTTATGTTCCTCATAAGTGAATCCTCTATAATAAGTATCCGGTTCATTAAGGTGACCACATCTAGAACACTTAGGCTTACCGTGCCTTTGCTTATAATTAAAGATGTGTCCTTTGAAGTAACAAGTAAAACTACTCTTTGTTATTGTCACAGAGTTGCTTGTTATCCCCTCCATATTTCTTTTGGAGCTGTTCCAAAAGTTTGAGCTCTTCCTGCTTTTTCAATTCTTTTTCTTTCTGCCTTCTTCCCTTAGCCTGACTATTAGCCTTAGCCCGTTTGTTTAACTCTTCGTCGGTCTCAAGACGTTTAGCGACTAAAGCAAGACCGTCCGCACCATCTTCGCCATTGTGCTCATAAATTAGTTTAAAGTCTTTGTGATTTGAATAAGCTTTGGGCCACTCCTGAATTTTCTTAATAGCTTCGTCTATAGAACCCTCGAGGTCATAAGCCATCAAATAGTCAAGCTTTTCTTCTTTCCAGATTTTAGCGGGCTTACGGACGTTCATCTTCACCCCTCCCAAACCATTCTTTAATTCTAGTAGCTTCAGAAGAAGCTACCCAGCGATCGCACGTAGCTCCTTCATACGCCGGTAGAGGATGTGTCCTCTTATGTTTTAAATGTTCATAGTTATTTCTACTATCACCACACGTACCCATTCCTTTTCTACCTCGACAGAAATGAGTACATGTGGCGCAGCAGGCTACTGGATGCCAATTAACTTGTTGTAACTTCTTGTACTTATTTGCATCCATATCTAATCCTTAATAATCAACCTCGATACATGAACACGAACTTGTACACGATCTCCCACCTTACGAAGCTCTCTTTCATCCTCTGCGAATAAGCTTCTTAGTGGAAGAGCTACGATAGCTACTTCATTTTCCACATCTACTAGTTCACCTTCAATATTCTTATAGTCAGAGTATTGAAGATTAAGTTCTTTAATTACTACCTTCTTTGTTTTAGCCATTGTTTTTCCTTTCGAGATACTCAATAGCTTTGGATGTTAAGGAACGACCTTTACTACCTCTTTGTAAGAAACCAGATCTTACAAGGAAGGGTTCTCTTAAAGATTCTAGAGTCGACAAATCTTCGTCGACGATAGACGACAGTGACTCAATACCTACAGGACCATTATTAAAGGATTTGTGGATCGTTTCTAATATATTGATGTCAACTCTATCCAACCCGTTTTCATCTATGCCAAGCGCTTTGTCCAAAGTGTTTTGAGCGATCTCGCGCGTTATAACATTACTATAATAACTCAGTCTCTTAAGATTCTGATTTGCAAGCCGAGGTATTCCTCTCGACCGTTGTGCTACAATGGTCGCCCCGTCATCATCTATATTAATATTTAATAACAATGCCGACCTTTTAATTACTTGCTTCAATTCATCTACTGTATAGAAATTAAATGTTTCAACAATAGTGAACCGACTACGTAAAGGTTTACTTAGACCTCCCTCTTTTGTCGTAGCACCAATTAAAGTAAAAGGAAGAATACTCTTTCCTCTCCATTTAAAATTGTCTATAGGATCGTAAAGAGCTTCTTCCACTTTAGGAGCTAAGGCATGAATTTCATCTATGAATAGAACTGTTCCATATGACATTACATCAAACAAGTCAAGCATAGAAGTGCCGGTTAGAAGTGGCGCCATTAATTTTATAATTGGGGCTTTAACTTCTTTAGCAATTATTTCAGCAAGACTTGTCTTACCTAAGCCAGCAGGACCTGCTAGCAGTACGTGGTCTAATATCTTTCTGTTTGTTTCTGCTCCCTTAACACATACCTTTAAATTTTCTATAACTTGTTTTTGTCCTACATATTCATCAAAACTAGTCGGATTCAACATTAAGCTCTCCTGAAGAAAGGACTCGCCTGCTTCTCGACGTCCACCAGACTCTGTCTCACCTCCTCTTTGGTTTTGAGTTCCCACCGTGGCGTTATGTTCTTCTTTCCCTTTTCAAGTATCTTTAGACCAGTATCCGATAGACTGGCGTAAAGGACAATTTGGGGATCGGAGCTTTTAAATTCTGTGAAGTCGGGATGGCTTTCTGCCAGTATAGCTATAGGCGGATATCTTTTGATATCCGTTTCATGCATTACTGAAACGATTGCACCATCCATTGCTTCCGCGAATGAAGCTGCGCCGGAAGAGATACCCGCATGGGATGTTTTTGCCCCACGGGATCTAAGATTACTAAAGTCGGCTACTACCGCTTCTCCTTTAACATAAGATGAGACAATCTCACCGATCGTCTGCATTATCTTGTCCAGATGATCTTCCACAACAACTACCCTATAGTCAACATTATTATATTTGAGAGTATTCATTTTATTCTCCTAGCAATACTCTTAATACATAATCTCGACGCAAATATTTCATCGGTTCAGATAGAATTATTCTATGTAGAACGAATCCAATCCTTTCAGCTTTTGCCCCGTAAGGGTATTGATAATCCCAACGAACCTTTCTTTTGAAATTATCAGTGTCAGCTACCATACCTCTTGTACGTCCCATATAATCAAAAGAAATCCTAATCACATCATTGCAATAAACTATGTGCATAGTCTCTATGACTATTTCTACCTCTTCCCAGGAGATATTGTGATCTGGATTTTTCTTTTGATATACCTTCGCCATTTTAGTATCGACGTCGTCTACCTTTAAGAGACTCTACGAAGTTTAAAGTCTTTGCCCGTTTAAGCTGTGTCTTATTAAATGAGAGATTACCTTCTACTCCTAGCTGTTTTGCAACGCGGAATATATCAACTTGTCTGGACAACCTTATCGGAATAGGTGTATTCATGTATCCCCCAAAGGCATCTTCAATAAGATCGATGTAGAGAAACATTTGTATATGTGTACCCTTTACAGAGTACCACTTTCCCTTGAGCTTGAACAGATTAAATCTATTCGCGGAAAAATGTTTTGCAGCGAAGTAATCATGACAGAAATTCTTTCTGCCATTAGCAAAGAGCCAATCTACATCTTCCGGATGATCAAGACCATAGATCAATCCGCATTTATTGCATAAGCAACCTGCCTTGATGAGATTGGCTTTATATATTTCGTTTACCATTTTGTAGTCCAGCACCCATAACAAACACCCGAAGAATGTGAACTTGGATATTCAAATGAATACCCATGTGAATCACAGAATTTCTTCCCACACATGCTACATGAATTTGTCGGGTTTACTAAACAAACTAAACAGGAAGAAACAAATCTATCCTTCCTTTTCTTGGAACTATTATGTACCATCTCTTTCCCCTAAAGACCGCCTTAAACTTCGCACCTTTCTTTTGAAGGTCTTCAACAGCCTTATCTAAGGTAGTCTTCGTTTTCTTTTTCTTTCGAGCATAAATTATGTCAGTGGATATAGGATGGTACATTTATCCTCCTAGAAGTGCATTCCATAATTAAACTGTTCTGAACTATTAACTAAAGCTGCAAGATAGTTATCCTTTACTCGCAGAGTCCTGAAGTATTTCATAGAGAGTACACACCCCCTATAATACTTGTCGACTCTACCTAAAGAGAAGTGAATTGTTGCGGGCTTGATGCGTAAGCTACCGGACAATTTCATTTCTCCTCTAGTCGCTTTGACTTCAAACGACACAGCCTTAGGCCGCTTTCTGTTATTAAATATCTGTTCCTTATCTTTGTCATATATGTCAATACTATCTATTCTATAGCCAAGCTCGTCCATTTTTAATATTATTTCCTTCAGTTTATGATCCATTCTCTTCGCTTCCCGAAGAAAGCCTTCCATACGTCTAATCATTTTCTTTTTATAGGAAGAGATATACTTGCTAAAGGATGCTACAGGTACCTTTTCAGTAGGAGTGTAATGTTGAGGACCATAACTAACCTGATCAGGTCTACCCATTCGTCCAGGTATAATATGCGGAACGTTTATTACAGACACTGGAGTCGTGAGCATTTTCTTTAAGCCAACTTGTGCCTCAGGTATGATACCTGCGTCTATTGCAATATCTATGATCTGTTTACTCGTCAGTTTCTTCCTCGTCATTGGAACTCCATTTGCCATTTCTATGCTTCTGGACAAAATCCGTGACTTCCTCAAACTCCTCTTCAACTCCGGGTCCATCTTCGTTAATTCCACACTCTTTACATTGGTCCCATAATAGACCACCAGTTTCCCAGTCGCCTTGTTCTAGATAAGCACAATGACCATTTTCTTGTTCAGGGTGCGTGGGATCGAGTGACCAGTAGGGACACACCCCAAACTCGTCGTAGCAATACTGTCCCTCAGGAATAACGGACTTATCTTTGTCGGAGCTCATGCGGTTCCTCTACTTAGGAAATATCTTCCGGGCGGATAGTTTGCCGCCGATCATTCTTTGCCATCTGAATAGCATTCTGAATAGCAATGTTTAACTTCCTTTCGAAATGCGGAAACGAATCCTTACTAATTCTTAGACCAGCTTCCTTAATTACTTTCTTGATTGCCGAATTCTTTATTAAGCTCATTTATCTCCTATGATAAAACAATTACTTTGATTTTACCTTTCCCTTGTGCAGCTATTCGATGATAACCATCTATCAGTCTATATCCTTCACCTACAGCACATACAACAGCTTTTGGTAACTTATTTTTATTGTTCTTATAACGTTCTATAGCTTGTTTATCTAATCTGCGGTAGTGCTCAGTGTTTCCAATATTAATTAGGTCAGAAGGAATTTCTATCACTTCAACCTTCGTCATCTTCTCAAGATCCGGAAGGAGATAGCCATACTCATATGTTAGAGTCTGAAATATCTTTTTCAAGGGACTCTTAGTACTTAAGGCACTCTCAAGTTCAGCCACAGGAGAATTATTTAATTTAACAGTACCTAATTCTTCCCCGTAGTAGCCCCATGTAGTACTAACTTGAATGTTATTAATATCTACGCCATGAGTAACAATTCTGTCGACACAATATTTTTCGATTTCATCTTTGCATAAACCAAAAAATAGCTCTGAGATGTCCCCATAAAAGCCCTTGACCTTAATATCAACTACCCGTCCACAACGACATATATCCTGGCATGTACAGTGAGACGTATCCGTATTATATTCAATATCAACATGATATCGAAGATCATCAAATAACTGTTTAACGGTTTTAACTGTTATAGTTTTTGCCATATTAACAACCTTGAGTTAATTTCTTTTTCGCCTTTATCCCAAGCTTCTCTTCTACCAGCATCAGAATCTCATAACCATATTCGTCCGTATCTTTAATCATGTATACAGGTATTTCTACAACAACTTTAACTGTCTTTTCCTTCCTCTCCCGAAGCATCTTTACCCTTTGAGGAATCATTATCCTTGTCATTTATGTCCTCTATCTTTAATATCTTTCTACCTATTCCCCGATAATCTAGAGTGGCTCTGAGAGGCTGTACCATCGCGTCGGCTAGCCTTTGCCATGATATAACACGTTCATATCCACATCTTTGACAGACGATTAGATCTATTTCTGTGTCGAAAGTATGACCAACTATCTTACAGATAGTCTCTTTGAACTTTTGGGTGTTCATTTAGTATAGCCCCAAAAACTGCGGAGTAGTTCTATTTGAAGATTATCTATCTTGTTAACGTCCGGTGAGTGCTGAAGCGGTGACCGTATGTAAGCTTCTTCAACTAACTTTTCCTTTGCCTCAGCTAACTCAAGTATCTTATCTAAAGGATACTTTCCAAGCTTTATGTCTCTTAAAAGGCAGTTATACGAAAGAGGGAAGGTTATCTTTCCCTCTACTAGTACTTCTAATCCTTCTTCTAGGAGCCTTATAAGGTGAGAAGCGAACTTAGTACTGAAGCCGTGAACTTTTATATCCTCTATACGATGACCGTAGGACTTAAGATGGTCATCTAATAGTTCACGAACCTTAACTATTGTTTGTCCCTTCTCATATCTTCCCCAGGTGCCATCTTCACGTAGTTCAGACTTCAGCTGTAACGGTTCAGGTAATATTTCATGACCGCTTTGCTCCAAGGTATCTAACATCTTCAGAGCTTCACTTATGACTATAAACCTTTCCCTCTTATGAGTAAGTCCCTTCTTTTGAGTAAACGCATATCCTAGAAATGTGTGTTTAGTCTTTTTTGACACGAAGAGAGGAGCACTGTCTAATAATTTCTGTCCTAGACTGGTACAAGTCAATATGTTAGCTTTTGGGTAATATAAGGTCTCGAGCACTGTTGGATTATTAGCCGTTAACAACTTAACAAATTTGGGCAATGAATAAAGAACGGTATCTACATCATCCTTAGTATTCTGCTTCTTACTTCCAGAAGGATTTGTCCTTATTTGAACTTGTTCACAAGTTTTTGTTCCCAGGATATACTCTTCGCTAGGCACAAAGACGCCTATATAATCCTTATCACTATTGGGTGTGACCGTCCCATAAACATGGGACCCTGCTAGGAACTTCAATATTGTATTTTTCTCCGCCATTTCCCTTTCGTTCATTTTAGTAGGTGTTCCGTGTATAATATTTTATGACAGAAGAACAAATGTTAAAGTTTGCGGCCAAGGGCATTCACTACTGGTATCCTTCTAAATATAGTGGTCTGTGTATTGCTTGCGGACAAGTTTTCTACTCTGCAAGGAAAGAAGCTACCATATGCTGTAGCAAGTGTCCTAAGCGACGAGGTACCTTCGGCCCCTCCTACAAAAAAAGGTCGCACTAAAAGTATTCATGGATATATTATTCTTAGTGGTCAATATTCTCATCCCAAAGCAACCGGTGGAAGTTTTAATGTACCAGAACATATCATTGTTATGGAAAAGCATCTTGGTCGCCACCTTAAACCTAACGAGACTGTTCATCATAAGAACGGTATTCGTGACGACAACCGAATTGACAACTTAGAACTCTGGACATCTTCTCATCCATACGGCCAGCGCGTAGAAGACCTGCTTAAGTTTGTCATTGACAATTATCCTGACGAATTAAGAAAACTTCTTTAATATCCATTTGCCATCAACAACGAAGTCATACGTCGTTGAATCAACTTAATATTGGTGTCAATTTTTTTCAGCCATTTCTCTTTCTTTCATATTGTCACCAAATTATAATAGTAGTAATGATGATGTAAATGCCAGTATGACTCCAATCCATTGAACACAGGTTAATTGTTCACCAAAAATCAATACACCCATTATTATTGTAATTAGAGACGTAAGCACACCCCATATTGTTCCCGCTATAGTTAAACTTCCTACAATATATAGCATTCTTAGCCAGAAGTAAACTCCGCAGCTGTATATAAGTATTGCGGCTAATGCTGTATCCCGTTGTGGATTTAATTGATAAAGTTTACTAAAATATTCTCCTCCAGTAAATGAGAGAAGACCCATACACATCCACGGAAGATATTCCAGCATTTTCATAAATTACCATGACGCTTGTACTGGTATATGCTTTCTGAGAAAGTCTCTATCCTGTGTGAAGATAGGCGTTTCTGGAGTGTCCCATCTTGTACCATCCGCTTGTAAGCCCTGAGGAGTAGTTATGATGCAAGGAACTTTTACAATAACTTGACCCCTCTTACACCTGGAGGAATAGTCATTCCAGTTAATTCCTTTTTGGAATAACATTTCCTGCATGTCTGCATTATTTTTATTAAGAAGTTCCTTATGACTAAAGATAGCTTGAGCAGCCATTTGAATACTGTTTCTCGTAGCATCTACCTGTCGCCAGATAAAATAGTTTTCTACTTCGATAGGGTCTGGAATTGTGAAACATCTTCCATCAAAGAAGGCTACGTCATCAAATAATGCTTCACTCTCATCGCCGGCTTTTTCATTAAAAAAAGCAGTAGCCATAGATGCAGAGACAGATGATATCTTCTGTATGTTACCATCAAACCACGCAGATGTAGTCTCTTTTGCAAAGTCGGTTAGAAGAATGGATATCTCATCGGACTGAACATATGCAAGGTTAGCTCCCTGCATTTCCTTTACCATCTCGATAGCTGTGTCCCTCATCACATCCATAAGCTTTTCGTCATATGGCCGAGCACAGTTTCTAGTTAAGGTATGAAAAGCTTTACCATCTACACGAACGATAGTCCAGGTCCTACGAGGGACAAAGAAGCGAGTTCTATCCTCATACTGCTCTTTCATACGACAACCTAAATCGTCCCTAGACATAATTATCCTCCTACTAGCTCTTCTACCACTACCCTAACCATCTTACATTCAATGCCCTGAGGTATGCAAGACATATAGTATTTGTTTGCCCACACTTTTGTCTTAAAAAGCATAGGTACCCCTTCCTTACTTACTAATCTTCCTTTTTCGTCTTTAAGTCCCCAAAGAAGCATATTCCCTCCTATTTCGGGAGAAACGTAATAATACAATGTCTTATTTTGTCGTAGGCTACTTTATACGTTTCTCCTTCGTGTTCCACCTCCCAGATAGTAACGCGTAACGTGCGTCTATAAAGAAACTTAGCTGCTTGTCTCTTTATCTTACCTCTGAGGGTGTTATGAAGTTCCTTAGTCAGAGTTATACCATAACGTTCGTGAGCCCGCCATTGTGCGTGTGCATACTCTGATTGAAGCTTGTTCATTTTAATCTCTTTGCTAGGTCCTCTGCATACCTAGCCAGCCAACCATTTGTATAACTACAATTTTCGTCCTTGGGAAGTACATCGACATCGTGAAGCATAATATCTTCAACCTCTCCCGCAGGTAGATGATCTCTCATTAGTATATAGAGAAACGACACTAATTTAGACCTTGAAGTTACATCACCAGATCTCTTTCGCATCTTCTTATGTCTTTCCTTATCTGAAATAGACCGAAGATCGGGTTTTATATCATTCATAAGTTTGAGTTATACTCAGGGTCAAATAACAACTCAGGATGACTTCCTTGTGCAATAGGAACACCGAAGTAATCTCTTGTACCATTCTCATCAGCACTCCCCAAAGGTCTTCCAGTAAAGTCACTTACTTCCCAACGTTCACCACTCTTTACCATTCTACCGATAGGTGTACCGAAGAAGTCTGTAACAATTTTTTCTTCCATTACATCCATCCCGCCTCTCTAATATGAGGCTCTGGAGGATCGACGGGGCTATACATTGCCTTGTTGAATAGATTAAAAGAATAGACAGGAAGTTCGCCGTTAGGTAAATTAATTACCTGAGCTGCATAGAAAACTATCTTACCATCTACAACGGAACCAACTGTCCCCTCTAAAAGAATTTCATTAGTACCAGGGACTTTAAAGTCCCTCTCCATTCTAACCAGCATCGTTTCCATTTTCTTTCTCCTTACCTTCCTTGCCATTGTTCCTCGTAGTAATCTAAGATAGGATCGTCTGATTTTATAATATGAGTTTCGGTCATCTTATGCTTGTAGGAACCAGAAATAATAGCTCTATAAGGCTGAACATTTGAACATTGAACACATGTCTTTGTTTCAGGGAGTGCTTGTATCCTTGCTTCAGGGATAGCTTTCTTACACTTGATGCAGTTCATATTATTATCTAACAAGACGAACACCATCTATTTTTGTGTTAAGATTATCTAACTTTTCCTTAACTTCATTATAGAATCTTCCCGCTTGAGTGTATTGTTTCTCCGCATTCTTCGCGGATCCGCTATGTATATCATCTATAGCATTAATAATTAACTCTTCGAAGTATCTATTAATGTCAGGCCAGTTAAGAGTTCTCGATCCTGGAAGTTTATCCATCTTGTCAAAGTAATAATTAATACCTTCCATTATTACTTTGTTCGTTGGCGTTAGAGGACGACAATCCAGATCATGACCGGATGTAGAAAACATTCCCGATGTCAGTTCTGTTATCCGTTCACCATCTACATGTACCACCTGCGCAATCTCTCTATTATGAATTATCCAATCACCTTCTTTAAACATTCTTTTTCTCCCAGTTGTAGCTTCTTGACCAAATGTGCGGACGAATTAATGTATGATCCTCTGTATAAAATTCTCTCAGAATATCTAAAGATATATTAGATTTTGGCATTAATACAGCATGTTTAATCCAATACCAATTTAACATTAGCTGTAGGCTTAGAGGAGGAAGATCTACATTTAGATAGGCGTCGGCGTCTGTGTGATCAATTCCCATTAGGAATTGTCTCTTTGGTGTACTAGTCATAAACAGTAACATGAAATGTATACCATTTAGAGTAATATGGAATAGGATGCGCCATCTTCTATTGTAGATAGACTCTTTGCATCTTTCACAATATAGAGGAATACGACCTAGTCCACACTTTCCGAGCTTACCGTCATTGTCGGGTTGATGACCAACAATCTTACATATCGTCTTTAGTAAGCTGTTCATTTAAAGCGTGAAGGCATCTCCCGGACCAATGTTCGCGGTTATCTTCCATACGTCGGATAATAGCATTACAATTCGGGCAATGTATTTCAAATGATTCTTCAGGCGCTTTAATTAATTCGTCTATTGTTTGAGGTGTGAAATTCCATTGGTCAACGCCAACGTTGATTATAAACTTGCCGAGGCGGCACCACTTCTCGTGGACGTGTCCACAAAGAAGAGGTTGTTTTACTTTGATGGGTACATGATGAAGTAACCATCCTTTCCAATCGAATTGGGTATAGACCTCATCAAATCCCATTTCAGACATATAAGAAGCTTTCCTATCGTGGCTACCGAGGATAAGAATCTTCTTTCCTTTAAGCATTTGAAGGATATTGGATCCTTCACCTTTATGAACGAAACCAAAATCGCCAAGATGAAAAACTGTATCGTTTTCATTCACGCGACTATTCCAACGATCAACCATTACTTGATTCATTTCAGCTACGTCCTGAAATGGTCGTTTACAATACTTAATAATATTTTTATGATAGTAATGTGTATCTGATGTAAAGAATGTCTCAGTCATATAAATCCTTGCCTGTTAAGTAGTGAAGGTGAACTTTTTCTTCTGACATTCAGAACAGAATGGATTCAATGCACGGTCGTCTACGTATTCATTTGCATAAGGCTTTCCGGCGGCCGCCCAGATTTCATCGTAAGGAACATCATTATCCTTAAGCCACTTACGCAGAGCATCTAAGGACTCTGGACTAATTTTATTATGTAATGTAGTAACTCTGCAGGTGTTAATAGTAATATAACATCCACGAGCTTTAGCCTCACGGACGTATTCGACTACCGAAGGGATAGGCTTACCTATTACTTCAAAGCCTTGCCATTCAATTTTCTCAGCTAGACAACCGTCTACGTCTACAGCTAAGATGTAAGGTCTTACTTTGAGAGCCTTCGCGATTTCTTCGTCTTGTTTATTCATCTTATCTCAGGAAGATTTCATTTTGTCTTGTAACGAAGTTGCTAAAGTACACCCGAGACAAGTTTAAGAGATAATCGCTCCCGAAAAGGAAGCCTGCTGAGGTCTGGATGAGAAATGAGAAAACATAACTCGGAACAGGATTTTCTAGTGTGCTACCACTAGGATTAACCTTGACTCTTTGGTCTTTAGTCTTAAAAGCTTAACACTTAATGCCTTAAAACTTTAGCCTTGAGGCGAATCATCATTAGATGACTAACCTGAGTCAATTTACCTTTAATGGTATTTCCTATATACTCTATAGGTAGAGTCTCACTTTACCAGTTTTCGCTCTCTGCGTAGCGATTATATCTCCTAAATTACAGATCGAGAGGGATGTTTACATCCTCCACGAGTTGGGTCGTAGCATTCACAACCTCTAACTTCGAATCGATCATACTGGGCTCGTTCTTGTACGTATCGAGCTTAAGGTCCTTCTCAGTGGGGTCATAATATCTCACTACGCGAATTGTTTGCTTTGTCTTTCCATCAGAAGCCATGATCTCCTTGTCCCGTAGCTTCCGATCGGTAAGGACACTATAGCAAGCTGCTTCCTGCTGAGCAAGAGCTTGCCGACGGATAATCCACTGTGAGATGGTCTTCTTCACAGGGATGCCACCCAGATGAATCTCCACTTCGGTAACCAGATTGGTCTTCTGGATAGCGATAGAGACATCCTCAATCTTCTTTACAATGTCATGGTGGGCTTGAACCCACCCATCCACCGTCGCCTTCTGCTTCTCCTCCGAGCCGTATACAGGCTTCTCATTGTCGTAATGAGCGCAGTACTCACCGATCTTCTCCCGTAGATCTTCTAACTTCTTGTTGAGCCTCTTCTTTAACTTTAATGCTTCTACTATAGTTAATGTCGCCATTTCTTTCCCCTTTATGCTTGAGTAGATATCTTACACCGACTTTTTCAAATTCTTACCTCTACAGTAGATAGCCTCCGAGGTAACCTCGGAGGCTATCTACTTGCAGGCTTAATTGAGACCCTGCGCTACGATACGACCGCCATCGATAGCCAGCTTCACGTTAATCATTCCTCGCGTATTGACAGCATTCGCAAGAGATGTTAACGTCTTCTTATCAAACGTTGCGCTGCCCAATAAGATGTTTTGCAGCTCGATGGTATTGAACTTCCTCGTGTTCGCGAGCCTCGTGGCAACACCCTTCAGGAAGTTAGGGATCTTCCTTGTGGTGGTTTCGACTACTGTAGTAGTATTAGACTTAAACTCACACCTACCAGTAGTGGTGATAACGCCACGAGTAACCCTACTATACTTCGTGTAGAATGCAGCCTTCGTGTGATTGCCATACTTCCCCTTAAGAGTAGTAAGTGTAATCTCCCTATTCTTAAAAGAGTCGAAGTCCCTTACGAATTGGTTCTGCGTTGTAGGATTCCACGCAACGAAATGCCTTGTCGTCTTCGACATTACTTTCTCCTTAGTTAACGTTAGCGCGCCGCTCGTAATTCACGATCCTGCTGATATGCGCCTGAGACACCTTATAAGTATCCGCTAACTGGTATTGCGTTACATTTCCTCTGTCGTAACGATTACGAATGGTACGTACACTCCTGTCTGTCAGTAACTTCATTTATTTCTCCTGTTTGATTTTCTAGTCGTGTGGTTTGTTCTTTATTGAAACGTATCCCCAAAAAGCTGCAATGGCTACGTCTAGCAGTTCCTTTGCTATCTTGTCTTCATTATTTTCCTTGACTGCTTCTATAAGTTCAATATGTTCTTCTTCGACAACGCCTAAAGATTCATGGGCAGATACAAAGAGACCCTCACCTTTTTCTGCCAGGCGTTGATCTAACATCTGACCAAATTCATCGAAAGCTTCTTCTATAGAAACGCTGGAAGTTATGTCTCTTATCATATTTTCTCCCTAAATTAAATACTCCTTTTCCATCTTTAAAAAGCGAGGTGGGGTCTAGAATCGATCATAATCCGATTGAAGCCACGCTACAGGAACTTCACACTCGGGACAAATCATAGCCATTCGTGACAGCCCATTGTTATTTATTTCACCCCACTTTTCAGCGCCGCCATTTACATGAGTTTCAAAGCAGGGATAACACATTCTAAATCTACAAGCTGGACAAATACAGTAAGCAGCTACTAAACAACAGAGCTTTCGATTCATCTGCAAATCCATTTCTTACAATGTGGACAGCTTATTAGGTTCGCTTCGCTTTCTTTTTTGATAAAGGAATCGGCGAAGTTAGCATTCACAAGATGTTCTCCCTCAAAGTCTAAGATATAGGCCTTATCCTTTTCATCCCAGTAGATCTTAGATAATGTAAAGATTTTACCTGTGTCTTCGCCAGAGATAATTTGATAGGGAGCTCCAACCTGAAATAAGTCTTTATCCGTTATCAGGTCGTTCTTTGTATGCTTCTCTATCTTTATCTTCATATCTATATGCTATATAGTCGCCGCTTTCTATTACTATTGGAGTTAATCCATATTCTTTTGGACTTTGAAAGTATGCATAGGTAAGCTCTTCGAAGTCTGCAAGCGCAACGGGTTTAAACTTATAGCCCGCATATAGCTCCATTGAATGAACATCCATTACATCTTCTAAGTCCGTCTTATATATCTCTCCGACTACACTAGTAGTACCACCCTCCGCTAGACATGGACACCCGCAGTCGTATAATGTATATATGGGATGAGTATGAAACATACCAATAGGAGATATCTCCTTGTCTTCAAAGTATCTGTGTAAAGGACCTCCCTTTCGTAATGTTCCATAGACAAATATATTTGTCATTAGAATTTACCAAGTATTCTTTTCATCCATTCAATGGGGTGGAATTTTTGTTCCACTAGCAACTTTGGTTTTACCTTCTCCTTCTTTTTCCTTTTGGTCATTATGGTTGACCAGGAATAATAATGTTTGACTGCTTGCGCGCCTCTTCGAGAAGCTTATTCTTAATCTCCTCGGCTTTCTTATCAAGCTCTTCCCGCGTAAGGAAGGGTTGACCAGCTACATCCTTCTTTTCCAGAAGTGTTTCGATTATGGCTGCAATAAGAATCTCGAAACGAAAATCAGCCGTTGCGAACGCTTGTACTATTTGTGCCATCTCAGGACTCATCTGTTTCATGTTTCACCTATATTGACGGTTTAACTCTCCTACGTCGATTATGTGCCTGTTCTTTAGCTGTTGCCCATCTTAAATTACCCGGTCTATAACATTACATATTCTCTTTAATTTTGATCCATGTGCGTATCTTCTCAGAATCATTCCAAGAAAAAGGAACCGGTGCAGCTAATTTCTTTATCACAATACCTTCATTCTCTTCACTTTCTTTTAAGACATCATAGTAGAACTTCTTCTTTCCTGTGAAACAGAATTTGGGCTTTATAATATAAGGGTTGTTTTCTGGAACAATCTTTTCAATCCGTTCGCGAATTTCTTTATAAGGAATGGTGTTAGTCCATTTGCCAGCCCAACGAAACATCCCCCATATCATAATCGTTTCTTTTGTCATCCCTCGATGTTCAAGAAGTTCTCCATCTAAAATAGTATCCTGTGGCAGTGATAACTTTTTCAATTCGATGCGAAGATTCGGTAATGGACTTCTCTCCACTGTCTTTCTTCTTGTCCATAAAATTATATCTCCGTTAACTGTTACCCTAATCATACAGCGCCAACCATTCTTTTTTACTTCAGCCACCCACTCTTCGTTAGAATCTAATTCATCAAATATAGATGAACTGGGTGGTACATATAAAGGCTTTGGAGGATAACAGAAATTAGAATCAATTACTTCCATGTTTTTTTCTTCTTGGCCCACTTAGGCCGATCTTTGTCTTTTAATGGGAATTTAAAACACCCGAATATCTTACCTGTCCAACATCCCTTACAGTAATTGTAATCCAACCAGTTGACTGTTAATTTTCTTTTTTCCAGGCATTGAGGACACCATCTCTCCTGAGATCGAATCTCCAGATGGAAAGCTGCTTTATTGGTAGTAGCGGGTCCACACAAGTTGTAACAATCTTCACATATCACTAATCCACATGTACAGCAAATCAAGTCTTTATGAATTTGACAACAAAGTTTTTGTTTCATATCTGATCTAGCTGTCGTTTAAGATCTTCCTCTGGTCGAAGTCTACACATACCTCCCCAGTAATGTTCACTATTATCTTCCTCTCGACAACCTTTACATATTTTAAAACCACAGTATACACAAGGTACATCTCCCTTAACCATACAACAAAAAGGAATCTTATCTCTATGTTTCTTCATATGTTAGGAAGTATTTCAATTACTTTACCATAGACATATTTAGTCCATCCGTTAATATGCCCATGATTATTACCTATTTGACAACCTCTCAAGCCTTTAGCTTTAACAATATGGGTGTAATAATATCCACCAACCTTACAGTAGACTATATCACCCACATCTACTTGATCCCAAGTGGCTGGAGCTATTCGTACAGGTTGTCGTGACTTGAGAACCGGAGTCATTGAGTTACCTGGTTCTCTTGAAACTATTGTCTTTCCTTCTTGCAGCGCTTTTACTTTGAAGTTCATATCTCTCTTTACACTTATAACTATATTCAAAATGACTATCGTCCAAGACAAATACTAATCTAGAATAAGAACGTTTACTCTGCTTGAACATTTGAGAGTAACACTCCTCGCATATTTTCCAACCACAGTGATAACAAAGACAGGACCCTTTAACTAAGCAACAGAGTTTCATATTTCAAACATTATCGGAGGGTTGATAGGATTATATTCCTTAGTACATACGGAAGCATTGATGAATGTTGTGAAGTCATTTCTCCAGATGCCGAAACCTTGGTGTATATGCCCAAAGATATGATACTTAGGCTTTACTCTTACGAGCGCATCATACAGATCCTTACATCCTAGATATTCTACTCCGATAGCGAAGTCTTCTCCATCTTCCCAACGTTCACCACTTCCACGAATTACTTTGTCGCCGTATCCATATGCAGGACCATGTGTTAAGAGTATATCTATCCCCTCAGGAATTTTATCCCAATGTTTCTTAATTACTTCACCTCTATCTGCATTAAATGCCCAGTCGTGGAACCTAGGAGTCCACGGTGCTCCATATATCTTGATTCCATTTACTATGATAGTCTGGTCCTCAATGTAGTCACAATTAGTTATTAAGCTCCTAGCTAGACTAGGTTGATCCTGAAATAAGAAGTCATGATTGCCTGCGATTGTTACAAAATGTTTAACATGCTGTAAGGTACCAGCCCAATAATTAAATTGGGCGATCTGTTGTAATGTTCCCTCCCACGTAAGATCTCCTGCATTTATTAATAAGTCGCAGGGAGGAATTGTTATCTTGTCAAACTGACAATGGATATCAGCAATCGCTACAATCTTCATTTATTCTCCTATATGGAATTCCAATGATTCTCACACAGAGGAACTTTGGTTCCTATAGAACCGGCAATGATTTCTCTTCTAGTCGCATACTTATTACAAAACGTACATCTAAGAGTTACGTGGATTCTTTTTCTTTTTGTCATGAGACTTCCCTTTTATGACATCTATCTTAGCTAGGAGCTCTTTGTCGTACCCTTCCTCAGTACATTCATGCCATATAACAACACTCATATCATTTACTTTTGTCATTTATTCTCCTCAAGACCTTCGCAAAGAGTTGTACTATTATACCAGCGACCCACAACGTCGCCGCTACAATAACTATTAGAATGATTAACAAATAGAAGGCAACTGATTTAATTAGGCTGGCGACCATTTTCATAACTCTCCATTGGTCGGAGTGTGGGTTCTCCACGAACCCCCCAAGGACCTTTATTATGGTTTGATTACAAAGATATGAAAGAACATATACCATATCGTAAGTCGGCAAAACGTCGTAAGATTCGTATTGAGAATCACAAACGCTTTTATCGGTCCCTTAAAGATAAACCTTGTATGGATTGTGGTATGAGCTATCCTTATTATGTAATGGACTTCGACCATAGAAATGGCAAAGCCAAGAAGTTCAATCCTACTGAACTCTCCAAGAGAACCAAGAGAACTATTCTTAAAGAGACTAAGAAGTGTGACCTTGTTTGTTCAAATTGTCACCGCATACGAAGCTACAAGAGAGGTAGCGGTCAGCAACTCAATCAGCCGCTGCCGCTACCTCTATAGCTCAGTGCTTTATATGAGTCTTCGTTGAAACTACAGCATTGAGCGTTATCGTTTCTCCAGCTGTCTCTACCGCTTGACTCAAATGACTTGCTAATTCTTTCATTCGAGAAGGATGTACTTCTTTATTTATGGTAGCGGTAATTACAATTTTCATCTTAACTCTTTACGCGGATGGCTGGTGAGTGTTGCTGTACTCCTACAGTCTGAAGATCCTGATTTACTTCTTCAGTTAACGACCTATATCTCTCTTGTGTGAACCGAGAAGTAGGTTTGATTACTTGTTCGACATCGAAGTACTTTGAGAAGTTGTCAGGACCGATTGCCTCGATCAGCTCTTCTAATGCTTTTGGATCTGCCGCAATATCTGACTTCACATGAATATCATTGATCTCTTGAAAGAAGTCATGATACTTATCCCCTACGATATTTTCAATATCGGCTCTCTTTTCAATTGGAATTTTCTTATATGCATCTTTCCAAGAGACAGTAGCTTCTACATCCCCTGCTCGAAGTCTCGCGGAGTTAACGTAATTCTTCTTAACAGCCTCGATGTACCGAGGCTTCACTTCGTTAAGCAACTCCTCTTCAGACAGTGCGAGATCAGCCTTCGCTGACTTATGTGCTTCATACTTCATGGCGTGCTTGATTAACAGTTCTGGAGGAACTGGAATCTCTACCATGTCCGTAGCTGTGGCTCTCTTTTTACTTGAAGAAGCCTGTTTAAGGACATCGCTTACGTTCATGTTACTCCTCCCTCTCTTTCATTCCACTTCTTTTGTGCTCGCGGATCTTCTTCACCAAACGCTAAGGTACTTGGGCCTTGAGCTCCACACTTAATACATTCAATGAAGAAATACTCTTCATCGTGACTAGCTCTTAGCTTCTTAGAACCGCAGAAGGGACAAGGTTTCATTTGTGAGTTCCCTTCCTCTTTAGGAAGCCGTCCTCATAGTACCAGGAGTCATCGCTACATTCATCTTCTGAGTCCCAATTCTTAGAATAGTAAGACTTGAAGGACTTAGAATAAGATTGAATACTCCTCTTAGCAGAGCTGTAAGAATAGGTTTTGCTCTTCTCAAAGAAGGACTTTAAAACCTTACCCTTTTTACTCATCTTGAAATAACCTTCATCCACTCGGGTTGTCTTCTTATAATCAAGAGGAAATTCCGAAGCGAACGTGAAACTATTTTCCCTTGCCTTAAAGAGAAGATCTCCGCTTGTACAAACAACATGCAGCTGTCCATTATTCTTCAAGAAGAGAAAGACTCCTGAAGTTGACACGGTCTTCATAAAGACTTTGGGCCCCGCAAGCTGCCAGAGTGCAGCAGCCACTTCTGTATCAGTTTGCCCCTTGAACTCTGTTACTAAATTAAGAGCAGCCCTAACAGGAGCATGTTCATGGAAGATTCCATTATGACACACAGCCCACTTCCCACGAACGATCGGATGAGTATTTTCGTAATTATTCTTTCCGTGGGATGCCGCTCTCACGTGAATCAAAGTCCATCCTTCATAAGGCATATGATCAACAAGAGGCAGCCTTTTCTTGATTACTTCTTTGAAGCTCAGTGGCCACTTATTAACGACAAACTGACCATCCTTTGCATAGACACTTCCTGTACCATCATCGTTGCCTATGTAGAAATCTTTAACGACTTCAAGAGCTTCTTTCTTAGTTGTTCCAGGCGGTAATGCTATTAACCTACACATGTAGTGTCTCCTTAGCGGATCCGACGGGATCCATCTCGATCGTCGCAGACGAACTCATTAACCCGAAGAGCATCCGCCAGAGTTAGACTCACTTCTGGCCTCACTGGAATGTTATCTGGCAGTTGGAGTTCAAGAGATAATAACTTCTTTACTACTAACTTCTTCTTCTTGTAAGGCTTTATCTTGGACCCTAAGTTTAATTTAAACCCTTTGGGGATATAGAGTCTACCTTCCATTAAGAATATAATGGTTTGAATTAACTTCTTTGCTACCCTGACATCTTCCCTTACATCCTTTCTCAAGCAAATGACTATTTTGTTTTTAAGGTCATCATTCTTAACAATTTCACATACATATCCCTTCGGGTTTATCTTATTGTTATTGAATAATTGAGTTACCTTATTCGTCTTGACATGGCCATCAGCAGGTATTACTATTCTTATGTGAGGGCGCCCTTCTAATTTCAGCCCTACAATTTCGTAGTTCTGAGTTTCATACTGATTCAGGAAGTCAGCACCCTCTGCAATCTTACATATGTTATAGTCTTTCATCTTAAAGGATATCATTTGGATACTCCATCCCAGATTGCCTTTACATTTACTATCTGGAGTCTATCGAGGCGATGTTCTTTCTTAGGAACTAATCCCCAAGCTTCTTTCATGTCACCTTTTGGGAACCACGTCTTATTTTCATTAATGAGTTTGAAGATGAACTCAATAGGCTCCTGATACTTCTTGTATAGTCTAAACTTCTTAATAGCCTTCTTCAGACCAGGAACCTTTCTTTTCTGGTCTTCCCTTACTATTTCATTCCAGTCGTCGTCGTAAGGAAGACTTAATCTTTCTGGAAGTCTCTTCATCCTACCATTTATGGAATCGACGACGCATGCATGGCTGAGACATAAGACTCCTTCTGCAACACGCGGGGATGTTAACCAACTTGAAGGAGTGCGCCATTCAAATCCATGATCGTTTGTACGATAATCGTTCAAACCACCATAATCGCCATATCTGCGATTGCTACTCTCGTTTTCATCTTCCAGAAGAGATATGATCTGAGCTACGTAAGTATCGAGATGCTTCACAACAGGGGCGATGCCTTTTACATTTAGTCCACGTGTTCCGAAATGAATATGTCCACCTAGGGCATATTCATTGCCCGTGCAGCTTCCCGCCTTCCAGTAAACATCCCTAAGCGCAGGATAGTCAGACAGACCTACCTGAAGAACACTTCGGATATTATCCACTAGCTGTCTAGGCTCTTTAGCTGGAAGAGGTCTTATCTCAGCTATCGCACTGCATCCATCAGTCCCGAAATATTCATGACCAGTGTTTCGTTGGATAATAGAATCCGCATGAATCATTCTCCCACCTTTACTCTTAAAGGAGAATTCCGGATCAGCACCTATGGAAGGGACTTTCATGAATTACCTCTTATGGGAAACGTAGTTATTGATTTCTTCTTCCAAAGACATACTAGGGCGTACTGCTAGTGTTCCATCGCGCGCAGTCACATAAACCTTATCTCCAGCGCCCAGATGCATATAGCGTAGAATCTTCCTAGGAAGATTTGCCACTATACCATTAGATGTACGCCGGACGGTCAGTTCGATCGTGTCGCCGTCGTTCACTACTCGGAGCCGCCTCTTCTTTTTGGTTTTCATATGGTGATCCTAATTATCTCTCTCGCTCCTGTTTTTATTGTCTTTACTTCCGCTTTGGAGACCAAAGCTACTAAAGGAGTTTTAGCTGTCACGGGTTTCGGTTGAGAAGGTATCACTACAGGTACATCTATTTTCTTTATCATGCCCCGCCTAATAACTTCATTTATGATAGGCATTTCAGAACGACCATAACCATAATAACGATCCTCTTCCTTAGAAGAGTCTGCGTCACACCAAATACACTCAAATAAACCTTTGAGTATATAATCGGGTGTTTTCATCAAAGGAAAATTAGCTAACTCATCAAGACGCCTTATTCTATCCCGTACTGGAATTAGATTCCAAATCATTTCAAACTGATATGTCTTAAGAGATTCGTTACGTGTGAGATGTCTTACTCTACCCTCATCTCGCGGTTTCCAATATCCCTTCTTCGCGTCTTCAGGATTTTCCTTAAGATACTTAGGGAGCTTCTGTTCTATATAGGTAGTAAGAGAATTTTCTTCGACTAAGCTACTACCTAAAGCATGCATTATCTGATCTGAATCTTCCAGTAGAAGGGCATCGAATATCTTCCTTGCTGCGGTAGAATTGTGTGACCAGGTAAACCCCCTATTAAGATAGTGCAGACACATTAAAGCATTACCCACAGAAAGGGAAGACCAATTAGATGATATCCAACCTTCTTCCTTTGGGGGAATTAATACCCCTTGGTCCTTATTCAGGGACCTCATCATTGCGACAGTCTTATAGAATGAGGGATTCCTTTGAAGACGAAACGCTGTAATGAAAAATCTTGATCTCTGCATGTACCCTCCTTAAACTCCTATCCCGTCTTACTCTGATGCATCTTTTCCTTTCTCCCATGAACATAAGAATGTATCTACGTCTTTAAACTCAAAGAGGAATTCAGCTAATCGCTTCTCCGCTGGACTAAGATTACGAAGAAACTCTAGCTTGCTTGATAAGTTAGCTCTATTGAGATAGTAATCGAAATTACTACGACTACGTGTAATACTCTCATTTAAAGCTGTTTTACACTTAGCTAAGGTGATTCTGGAATTGGAGATAGCTCTCTTGTTGGAAGTGACAGCCACAACTCTATCATGTCTATGAGCAACCACTTCCCAGTCATCAGGATTCTCTACAGGATAAGAACCTTTTCCATAAAAGGAAACTGATATTCCTTTATAGTCACCCCATCTAGAAGATGAATAATCTATTACGTTTGTTATGGTATAGGTCTTACCTATCGTAATTATCTCTGCGGTATATCTATTTTTAGGAGCAACCTTCCCGGTGAACTTGATTCGGTCATGTTGCTGTAATCCGAGAAATTCTTCTTTAGTCATAAGGATCCTCTAATATGAGATGATATCTAACATAAGCTAAAGCTCTGCACTGCGAGGTGGGGTTTAAATTCTCTGGAATAACTATTACTACCAGGATACCATCCGTCCTTTGGAAGATAGTAGAGCATTGTCTTCTTTGAACAATTAGGACAGCTCCATGATATGTTTTTGCCGTGCTCTTCGCAAAGAAGCAATCTACAGTTGTCACAATACTTTCTCGTTTTTACGATACAGCAGAGTTTGTTTTTCATTTTACAACAAAAGGAATATTTCGATGCCATTCTGAATGTTGAATAGCAATACCAACGACTTCCCATAGTACTACTATATTTCCTGTGACCATTAATTCATAGTCATTTCTTACGAGACAAATTGTCTTTGGATATAATGGTGCCGCACAGTCTTTATAGGACTCGGGAATTACTGCTACATCCCTTCTGAGTCCCTCAAAAAGGGCTTTAGTTTGTTGGACTTTTTTATCGGGAACAAAAAGTATTTCATTACTTCCGAACAGTATTTTATAGAAGTAATCCTTCTCGGCCTTTATTAGTTTTTCCACTAATATATCTACTATCTCCTCTCTTTTGAAAAGATAATGAGAGTGTACCTGTGCAGATATTTCGTAGGATTCAACATGTCTCCGGTCAGAATTTGAAATTCCATGATATGAAACTGGAGAAGGTATATCTATGATAGAGGCCTGTCCTGGATGTAGTTTTAAAACCTGCCCCTGACGCAGAGGCGATTCTTTCCACAGCCTCTTCAGTATCTCAGGAAATAAAGTTAAGGTGGTTTCAATACTCATCTTTATCCCTTGATACACATGATCTGCTTCAGTTCCGTTACTACTTCTACCAGATCGTTCTGGTTAGCCATTACTACATCCACATCTTTGTAAGCTCCAGGAAGTTCATCGATGATACCTTTGTCCTTACGACACTCGATACCAGCTAATTGTTTCGCGATATCTTCTTCCGTGAAAGTCCTCTTTGCTGCCGATCTAGACATTCTCCGGCCAGCACCATGTGAGCTAGACTCAAAAGACAAGGGATTGCCCAGACCACGCACGATGAACGATTTAGTACCCATAGACCCAGGAATAATACCCAACTCACCAACGCGAGCCCGAATTGCGCCCTTACGAGTGATAAGGACATTCTGTCCATAATGATGCTCCATTGCGGCAAAGTTATGATGACAGTTTACTTCCATCTCTAAGTCGAAGGGCTCTTTTCCAACGGCGAAGAAGATATCTTTCAAGATCCTTTCACGCATCAGTTCTCTATTCTTGAATGCATAAGACTGAGCCCAGTTAAGATCCCGGAGATAATTACTATACGAAATATCAGTTGCAGGCAAATATGCTAATTCTCTATCGGGAAGTTGAATATACATCTGTGACATTAATTCTTTCGCCTTCTTGATATAGATGTTAGCAATCTTCAATCCTATGTTACGAGAACCGGAATGTAACATAACCCATACATTATCAGTAGGGTCCTTACAGATTTCAATAAAGTGATTGCCTCCACCCAGAGAACCAAGTTTAGTCTGAGCGTCACTCATTTCCTTCTGAATGTCAGGATGAAGCTTTGAGAATTCATCCCAACCTTCCCAACCCTTAACATCCTTACCCACACGACTATTACCGCTAAAGCCAGTAGGAACTGATCTCTCAATCGAATGGCGAAGGACAGCTAAGTCTCCAAGACTACTAACCGTAATCCCTTTTAGCTTAACAGCCGACATTCCACAACCTATATCTACTCCGACCGCTGAAGGAATGACTGCTCCCTGGGTAGCAATAACCGAGCCAACTGTAGCTCCTTTTCCCACATGACAATCGGGCATGACCGCAACGTGATTCATTACGAAGGGTAGTCCTGATACATTCTTTAACTGGGTTAACGCTTCAGACTCTACCGAAGCAAGTTCAGTCCAAAGTTTAACCGGAACGCCATTTCCTTTTAACTCACCTTTGACGGGCATGGGTATATTCCCCTTTAAATAGTTTATTACATAGACAAGGTTGTTCACCTGCAAAAGTTATTACCATTGTAATACCACAATCACAGGTGTGTATACCATATGAGGGAAGTTTCTCTCTTGCGTTGTATTCTGGATCAATCCAACCTCCCCACGTCTTACACATTGGACATTGAGAGTATTCATCCCCTCCAGCGCGTTTACGCCTTTGTCCAGGAGATAGCAATTCTTTATCTCTACACTCTGTGCAGAGACCTGCATTGCAAGTTAAACATCTAACACGAGGATTTATTGCACATACTAAACAATTGTTTCGCATAAATGGTTAGAGGGTCTCTTCTAAGATACTATGATAGGTGGCTTCATCTAAGTCTTCAAGCCACTTAAGGGAGTATGCTGCTAGACGTATCTGTTCCTGATCCTTCTTTTTTAACTTCTTTAGTCGAGCAACTCTCTTCAGCGCTGCCGCACGAGCATCCTTTAGGGTGAGTTCCATCTTTGCCTCCTAAGACATATTTCTCAGCGAGTCTATCAAATTTGAATTGGAGAGCTTTCCAATGACCCTCAAATTCATCTCGGGACATATATCCATGAAGAACGTCATGAAGAAAGGCTATTTCCTTTTCTGTGAAAGTTATTTTCATTGATATAGAAACTCCCATGAACAAACAATACAACCCTCTCTATCTGCTAACCCCGGAGTTTTCTTTGAGGACCAGACACAACACATTCCAACAGTTCGGGGAGGCCAACATTTAGCGAGACATTCTTCACATACTACATTACGACAATAGATACATCTGACGAATGGATTTACTATACAGCAAAGATCAGGATGTAACACTTCAACGCGAGAGCTACCATACATCCTTCCCGTAGGAAATCTTTTCATTTTGTGGTGATTAAGGCTCCCCGATAGAATTGAAACCAATGTCCTGTGAAGTTAACCATATCCTCTTCACCTAGAGGGCGTTTCTGACAAGGAGGTCTTTGTCTGTAGTCCATTCCGAATGTTTTGCCATAACACATGTTGCAATAAGATGCACCACAAAAAGTACATCTCACGGCTCTATGAACCATACAGCATAGATTATCTTTCATATTACCTTTTCATCATTCACATGGTTACGAATAAATTCTAAAAGTCTATAGTGTTCGTCGCAGATCCAGCAGTGATCTTCCCACTCATACTCTTTGAATGGGTTGCACCCATCTCTTATATCTTCACTATGTCCGTCATAAGGACAATAGTCCGGATTCTTTCTTCTACATCTCGGAACGTTTTCACACGTAGCATATCTACAGTTGTTTTTTAGTTTCATTTTTAATACGTTTCCATACTGCACAATTCTTACAATCTTTTATAGTAGGAGTCGTCTGACATGCTATATCTCGCAGATTAGCCCCTCGTGAATAGAGTAATGCTTTACATATCGGACAGAAGCTGTCGCTATGATCCTCACAAAATATCTTTCCGTAGTTGGGACATCGAGGGCAGAATCCATCTAAAGAGTCTCCATGTATGAGACAACATAAATTAGTTGCTAAGGATTTTTTCCCCATTAGCTTTGAATCCCCCTACAGGTATTGCATCAAACTCTCCGCTAGATACTTTCTTTGTTTGCATCTCAGAGAGGATCTTAACCACTTGACTAAAGTCATTTCCTAAACACTTGACGCTGATAACTAACTCAGCTAGTGATGCAAAGGAAAATCCTTCTGTATGAGTTACCCATTTGTCTAATTCAGGGTTACCAATACCTAGCTTCTTTTTGAGATATAATTCCCTTACAGCAGCTCCCGGCATACCTATTTTAATTACCCTATCAAATCTACGAGGACGGGCTACAAGCCTTTTATCCAAACGTTCCGGATAGTTTGTCGTAGCAATATTTAATACTTTGTCGATCTGATTTTCGCCATCCAAGACGGCTAAGAGACTTTCTTCTCCTCTCTCTTTTAGAATAGCATCTATGTCTTCATAGACGCAGACGACACGTCTACGAGGCTCGACTGTTCGAAGAACCACTAAAGCTCTTGTTAGAAGCCAGGGGATTTGTCCTGATAAAACTATATCTCCAGCAGATATAATTCTATGAATAACAGATTGTACTATACAAGTTTTACCTCCACCAGCGGGACCATACAATAAATAACCTCGGCGGTGAAGGAACTTATACTCCTTGAAGAGAGAACCTTTCGCCCAGAAGTCATCAATCTCTTGAAGTATAGCCGCGCTAACTGAATCAGGAAATTCCAGTAATTCATCTACCACAATCTCTCTGCGAGTGAAGAGTATCTCCCCCTGATTATTCTCACCCAGTAAGTAGCTACCTGCTGGAAGTTTAGCTTGTGTTTTACCAACTGCCTTATAACAATCCCCGTGTGCAGTCCACTGTTGAAGGCCATCATTAACTACTGTAGCCAAAAGGGGTGGAGTAGGAGTAGCAGCTGCAGCTTTGGTGTTCTCCTCTTTGCCAGCAAGATCTTTTCCAAATTCTTCCATGGACATTTTAGTGCCTCTCTGTTCCTTCTTTTCTTAAAAGGTAAGTGTCACTTACACATTTAATAATAAGTCTCCCGTTTAAATAAGGACTCCATGCTTCTTGCATTGGACGAATAACAATTCCTTCCCGAATTTGATCAGGACAAAGAATTGATTGACCATCCGACATCTTGGGAAGATCTAAATTCCATTCTCCCATGTAGACAACAGGTGTCGCTAGATCTTGCCAGCCTTTAGCTAGAAGATATTGTATGTAGTCAGTGTAGTCTAAGAACTTTGAGTCCTTCCAAATATCAAAGATAGCAACATTTATCTGTCCACTCTTTAATCCGTAGTTCAAATCTTGAACACCAGAACCATATACCTCCGCAAAGACTTGCTCTCCAGGAAGAAGCTTCTCTTTGGCCTTTAGAATTTCTGCAGCTCTCCAATAGAGATTGTTTTCTTCCTCGCAGAGATCCATCCGATGGCTACCTACATGGATCACTCCATCTATGTTAGCTACTCGGAAGTTAGTTCCATGTATCTTTTCCGTTGCGACTACCATTATACCTTCTGAATAAGAATTGGGGTAGTTCTTGTAGTTCTCAATGTCCGTATAACGAATAAAGTTAGGATCAGTCTGCCTAACCTTTCCCCTCATTTGCACGGGGATGGGCTCTTCCCATTTAGTGATACCTAGATCTTGAGTGAAGTCAATACCCTCAGTGACACCGCCCTCGTACATTGTAGGATATGAAGGATTGATGTCTAACTTGGCGACTATCCCCTGAGAGATGGATCCACGAAGCTTAATGGTACGAAGCTTCTTGTGATACATCTTTTCAATGCCGAGAGCCTTTACTAATGCTTCGGGTAATACTGAATCGATAGGTAGATAGACTGCTAAATCGCCCGTCTTGAACTGACCCTTCTGACTGACACACTGCCAGCCCTTTACCTTGATTAAGTCAAGGCGATCTGCATTCGGATGATTAGTTACTTCTACTTTTACTACTTCAGCTTTGAAGGTCGCCATACTATTTTTCCTTCCTTATTTCTTCGAATAATTCTACCGTGAGAACATCTTCCTCTGATTTGCCCCATTTCATTAGGCCATGCATTCCTTTACTTGAATCTTCTCCTGGAAAATGATCTTGATATTTCCGTGAGTACCAACATTTTTCACACCATCTTTCCCCGCAGACGTTACATTTGACAATAGGATGTATGAGACAGGCTAGACACTCTTTCATAAAATTGTATGGGAGGTATAGGGATAGAACCTATGTTGAGCTAACCTCCCTGATACTTATTTCCGTGTCGTTAAGACTATGTCAATGATGCCGTATGCCTTGGCTTCTTCCGCAGACATGTAATAGTTTCTCTCCATGTCATGTTCTACCTTCTCCGGAGTCTGTCCAGTATGCTTAGCAATGATTCCATTGAGAATTTGCTTGGTCTTCTTCATCTCGTTCGCTTCGATCTCGATTTCTGTAGCCTGTCCAGAAATCCCGCCGCCATAGATTAAGGGCTGGTGGATCATGATGCGTGACTGAGGAAGAGCGAACCTCTTTCCCTTTGTTCCCGCAGCAAGAAGAACCGCGCCGAACGACATCGCCATGCCCATGCAGATGGTTGTAATAGGCGACTTGATGTACTGCATGGTATCATATACCGCAAGACCAGCGGTTACCATACCTCCTGGACTATTAATGTAGAGGTTGATATCCCTACCAGAATCCTCTGCATCTAAATAGAGAAGCTGAGCGATTAAGCTATTAGCTGAGTCCGTCGCTATCTCTCCTTCATAACCTCCTACGAAGATGATACGGTCCTTAAGTAATCGGGAATAAATATCATAACCGATTACCGAAGACTGATTTGACTTCTCGATTACCTGCGGTATGAATACACCCATTTCGCCTCCTATAGTTCCATAGAATAAGACCAATGATGCTTAATAATTCCATTACAAAAACCTACTTCTGGCCCTGTTTCTTTATCACAATCATCACAGAGCATTACATTACATGCAGTGCATCTTACTTTAGGATGAAGGTAGCAGCACAGTCTTTTTTCCTTTAAGACTCTAGCAAGTAGTGTTCTTTCATTCATAAGATTAGAAGGGGAGAAGATACGCCCTTACGGGGACCATTAGCTCTAGAAGACGACCTAGGATTGTCTTCGTTGTCTAGCGTTTCGTATCTCCTTCCCTTAAAACTAATATGTACGGGTTTGTTCCTTTCCATTCGACTGCCCCGTGAATACTCCTGTCCAAGATGTTGATGGCCCAGAGATCATCCGGAAAGTGTCGAGGGGCCCCTTCGTGATCCCAACAGTGTCTACACCATCTCTCTGTACATATAGAGCATGTGACATGAGGCTTCACGAGACAGGACAGACACTTTTTCATTTGTCCGATGCTTTGTTAAGAGCGTCTGCGGCCGACTTCATGATCTTACCGCGTAAGAAGATTACTGCACCTCCGGCTATCATCCCTGCTACAAAAGTAACTAAGTACCACATTTTATTCTCCTTGGTTAGTTTCATTTTCTTTTAACATCCCCTCTACATCACTGTACATGAAATCAAATATTCTTCGTTCCTCAGCAGTAAGCCCTGTAAGTATTTGCATCTTCTCATGAAGAGATATCTTATTAAGCCACTCGTCGATCCTTCCTTTATAAGATTCTTGTTGTGCCTTGACTGCTTTTACTAAGCCCTTAATGGCTCTTGGTACATACTTGCGGGCATATGCTACATCTTTAGATACAGCCCATCTTTCTACTAATTCCCAATCCTTAGGATTGAACCACATACTTTCAAGATAGAGGGGACTTATATCAATCCATAAGCGTAACATATTAGATAATTCTGGAGCTGCTGCTTGCATATAGGGAGGTCTAGCTACATGAACTACTCTTCTTTTAACGGTAGTATAGGCGTGGCGGTAGTCACCATTCTTCTTGTAGATAGGTCCTATATACTTTATCTTATCCCACTTTCTTAAAGACGCCGCTTCATCACTGGTCATTTGTGATCCATCCTTGCGCTTGCCGCTGCTGACATACAAGAGAATGTACTACACTGTAGGTGAGACCACTACTGATTGCTTTATAAGGAGTAGCTTTCCCACATTTAATACAATTACTTCCATGACCCGGTAGAATGTTTAGTCCTTGACTAGTTCGGCAACAGTCCCACCAATGATCATTACAATGGCCTATTCCACAATAGATACACTTTCGAATGGGATGTATCATACAACAAAGATCGGTACCATCTCCTTTCATTGGGATATCCTCCAGCTATCCACTAGATTATTAAGTCTATTAGCTATGTCCTGAACAGACAAATCAGGAACAACGTCTCCATCTAAGACTATGCCAAAAGCTTCATCAGGTATCTCAATGTCTAATGACTCCTCAAGAGCCATTACAATTTCCAAAAAATCAATGCCATCTACTTTCAGATCTTTTAGTCTAGAATCTTTTGTTATAAGAAGATCTATCTTACTAAATTCTGCTATAGCCTTAATTATTTGTATCTCATCTACTTTAAAACATCTGTCACATATTCCGGGATGTCCCGAAATAGGATTGTGTCCTACGGCTTTACAGATAGTTTCTTTAAAGTTCTGTGACTGATTCATGGTCGCACCCGAGGCGGTATTTATCTGTAATCATAATCTATTATAGTCTTTAATATAGGAAAACGAGGAATTCCTGCCGGAGTTAGATTCTGATATTTGATAGTAGCCATTTTACCAATACAATCAGTCTTGCGAATCCAATAGTCCTGGGATTGTTCTTCGGTACAGGCTGGTTTCGCCTTAAATCGCTGTCCACCTATTTCACAGTAGAAAGCTCCAACCTTACCCATCAGCTTACCACAACCCTCCTCCATGTCAACTATTTTGAACTCTGCGTCAACGAATGACTTTACCTTTAAAAGTCCAGAGCTCCTCTTGTGCTCATACTCTGCGTCCATGCGGCGGTACATACACCCTTCATAACCTTTCTCGACGCACAGAGCTTGATACTTTTCCAACTCCACCCTCGACTCAATGAGGACCGTTTCGACTTTCTTACAGAAGTCTCCGGAAAGGACTTGAAGTGGATTTGTTCTTACGGGATATGAACCCTTAGCGACTACGTCGTAGATGTGATACTGAATATCTTTATGAGATGGATGTACCTCATCTCTTTTAATGAGAGAAGTGATCTTGTTAAAGTCTTTCTTCAGACTGTGATTGTATAGTTCTCCGTCGAGAATTAAATTCTTATGTCCTCCGAACAACTTCTCTATCTCAGCAATGATGTGAGGAAGAGTCTTATATTCCTTCTGCGTCCTAGAGAATAATCGAACCTTTCCATTCTTCATTATGGCGATACACCGAAGACCATCTAACTTCGGCTGGCCAAGAGCCGGATAGGTTACATACTTTTCTTTCTTCTCAATGGGATGAGCTAACATGGGCTCGATCGCATCAAGCGTATTCTTTGTCGTCGCAGCTACGTCTTTATTCTCAACGTAGCCCTCTTTCAGCTTGCCGTCGAAGCACTGCTGAGCTTGAAGAAGAGCTTGAGAATCCGGAGTGGTCTCATTAGATCTTCCAAGGTTCTTTCCTTCTTTAACTCTATCAACTGTCGTTTGAAGTTTACCATCTACTAGTCCATATTCAGTGAAGACCACACTCTCTTCAACGGAAACCTTCCACTGTTGTACTTTTCCAGTGCTTGTTTGCTTATATAGTACGGGCCAGTTTGACATTGTCATTTAGTTCTCCCACTTTCATTCACATCAATATCATTACCCTTTAACCAACAATTGGGACTAAAGTTAGAATGAAACCAATAGCCACTTGGCATATCTCCAGGTATTGAGGGTTCACAATTATCATCACTGGACCTGAATATATCGCCGTAGATTCTACTCCAACATTCCCAGCAGAGTATCATCTGACATTTGTAACACCAAACAAATGGATGCACAAGACAACATAGATTATTCATTTGTTTAACATTATCATTCTAACAAAACCCGAAACTTCGGGAAGACCCATATCCTCAAGAGCTCCAATAAACCGACGAAGCTTCGGCTCTGAGCACCTTCCAGCTCTTGTTATCAGCAATTGCCGGAAGTGTCCGTCGTCTTTAGACTTTGAACGAAATTGATGGATGCGCGCTACTTCGTGCGCGTACTCTTTGTTCACATCATATCTACGAACACCTGAGGCTACTTTGCAGTACTTGCAATTGCAAATCATACCATCCTCCAATCATGCCACAGTTCTGGGTTACATTTTCCTTGAACATATACGACAGGTTTATTACATTCCTCACAAATGACTGCATTGCATCCAGTACATTTCAGATAGGCTTTTACTAGACAGCAGAGTCGTTTCTCTTTAAGAATCTTGTCTAGTAATATTGTCATTTCTAATTTTGTCATGTCCTTGCACTTTCAAGTAGAAACTGAAGAACTTGATTCTTAAAGATAAAGTTCTTCCCAGCGGTTATACGAAATACCTCTTTATGTTGTCGGTAATATCTTTCCTTGGAAATAGGAAGTACCGCTGTACAACTTAAAGAAACTATTCCATCTTCACAGTCTACATTTAAGTTACAATGAAGTTGTACACTAACGTTGTCTTTCTTATATGTACCATCAAACAAATGAGAAGATCCTATCTTCTCCTTTAACTCTATACCTTCTTTAGCAGCCTTATCAAAGACCCTCTTAGCCCTCTCCTTAAGAAGGGAAGTTAGTTCCGGCTTCTCCAAGGCCTCTATATGTTTCTTACATCCCTCTATCCTCTTGTTGATCCTGATAACTCTACTTTCTAAATAGATAAGTTGTTCCTTATTACGTTTAAGAAGATATTCATTATTCTGAACAGCGGAAGAAATAACTACGTCTATCGCCTTTTCCATTTAATCCCTCTTCATTAGATATCGAAGAACATTATTCCTAACAGAAAGCTTTTTGGCATAGTTAAAACTAAAGATGACAAAGTCTCCTGCAGAACGTGCACTACGACGATAGTAGTAGTATCCCCCTTCTTTCCTTTCCTTTATGAAAATAAGAGCTACCTCTCCTTTCTTAGAGACTAACAAATCCCCTTCTAAAGGTATATTAACTTCGCCCTTATTATAGGTAGCTAGCATTATATTTCCAATATTCCAGATGCTCTTATCTCCAAAGAAATCTTTCTTACCATGGATCTTAATACCCATCTTAACAGCTTCATCGAGTACAGTCTCGATCTTTTTCTTCGTCTCTGCGACGAACTCTGGACGACTCATCTCTTCGATATTTGTTTCACACATTTTTTGTTTCTTCAATGACCTTTTGATGACGCGCTCACTTCTTTTAATACATTCCCTCTCTGCAGAGAGTTCCTCAACGTTTCTCTTCCCGAAGTAATTACACTCTGCGAACTTAATTTGTTCAGGTGTTATACTCATTATTTCACTCCGAGATCTTCACAGACTAAATCCAGACTCTCTAGAGACCAATCTGAATTTCTTTGAGACTTAAAGGCACGTGCGTTATCCAGTTGGGAGTGTATCAACCTAAGCACTATTTTGGGTGATATTCCTTTCTGAAGAAGTTCACACATTCTCTTCCACTTTCTATATGAAACACGAACCCTTACTCGTTCATTGTAGGAAGCGCTGCATTTGTCTGTACAGAACTCATGCTCTTCGCAGACCATCTTTTTGCAGAACAAACACTTCTTCTTAGGATTTACTTGGCAGCAGAGGTTGTTTTTCATTAGTTTTCCGTAACGTATTTGAACCTCTTAGAGAAGGAAGAATCTCCATGGTAGTGACAATTTGGACATATAACGGAGTAGCTGTAGTTATCATTCTTAAATACGTCGTTACTATTATGACTAAAATAGTCTTTTGTTAGTTGAGGTATTGTATGTAGTCCTTCCTTCTCTCTATGTGGATCCCACCAATGAATATTACAAAATCTCCTTCCACAATTTAAACATACACGTATCGGACTCATAAGACAACATAAGTCCGTTCCATCATCTTTCCACTTGTTCATCGCTTTGTCTTTCTGAAGTGAATGTAGATGTCCTTTAGTTCTATCGGTTCGTTATCAAAGATGTTGAACAAAAACTTTTTATAGTCCGTAGGAGTTGAATGAGCTACCCAAAGAGCATATTCTTTTCTGCTCCCCTTAGGGGCTTTGGCAAAGAGGTCGTAACACTCTTTTCTAAAGATGTAAGCATCCTTGACATAGCCTTCTATAGCGTTCCTAACATCTTCACGGTACTCTTCAGGTACTAGATATAGATTGTCTAGTACATTTTTCTCTTCGCCTTCGATAACGATATCTAAAAGGTTGCGAGATGTAAGATTAGAAACGAACCTGTGTACTCGTAAATATTCAGGTGACTTTATCTTTACCATAGTCTCGTCGCCATCGAATCTGACAACGAAGCCCTCTTCGGTAAAGGGGAGAGTCTTTACTCCTTCGACTATAGAATCGAGAGTAGGATAGTCGTACGTCTTATACGTTCGCAGACCAAATTCTTTCGCAAAGGCCTGTACTTCCTTGGGAGAGAATAACTTCTCAGATGTATTTTCTCTTATGCCAATAAGATAAAGCCCCTCTTCATAGCCTTTCTTATCATAAGGAATAACGATCTGATACTTTTTACATATCAGTTCGAACATCAGAGTATGAGAAGTTATTAATTTCTTATCCATTAACTGCGGAGGAAACAACGGCGTTGCATACTGACCATGCTCAGAGTCAAGATCTCCCTTCGTGGACATATAAAACTTATTGGTTTCTTCATCATAGTAGGCTATGATCATGGAGCCGTCTAACTTTTCGGTAACCGTGTATCCGGACTTTTTTTCCAAATCCTTTATAGAAGGGGCTTCCTTTTCCCCTAAATTAAAGAACTTAGAGAATGGCTTAGCTAGAATCTTCTTGTTCTTCCGATCGATTATAACGCCTCGACACGCCTTCGCAAAGGGAGTCCATGTAGCTCTGCTGTAGATTATCTCATCGGAATAATGAAGTATAGACAGATGAGGGAACCTTTTGGACTGCTTTAGCTTAACCAGATTCCTTTCCGCATGAGCTTCAAGAAGCTTAGGGAAGTCCCAGAACATATGATCGATAAAGTAAGCGTTTAAGTTTTGCATGTTATTTAACTTTAAAGTCCTTTGGGATGAAATCTTTTGAATATTCCAGCTGACACATACCAACACTGCATTCAGGACAAATAGCTATACCTATTTCTCTGTTTAAGGTAGACATTGATAATGATAGCAGACCTTGCTCTCTGCGTACTTCATCACCCCAGTGTTCTAAACAGACAGTGAGTTTACACTTAACACATATCCCAAAAGGATGTATCATACAACAAAGATCGGTACCATCTCCTCTGGATTCGATGATCATATCTTAGACCTCACCTGTCCCTTACAGTTGGGGGTGTGCAAAAGATGGTCGTCATATACCAAGTTTTTTCCTTCATTAGCAGAATCTATTCCCCGTAAGGCACTACAACATAAATTGCACAGTGTATAGTTACATTTGTTACAAACATGCTCTGGATGAATTGTGCAACATAGTCGCTGTCTTTTAGAGATAATATCTATAATGACTTTCCTGATTTGTTCTTTGAGAGTCGTCATGACCATATCTCCGGTTGTTTACATTCAGGACACATCCGTCCTCTCTTTAAGAGAACTATTCTCTTAAGAGTGACTATTAAATGGCTACGTACAAAAGGAAGAGACTTATCTGTGTAAGACATGTTACGCCCACTCCCATCTAAGGTCTTCCGCTTTAACGGTATGATGAGACCGTTTGTGTTTCTTCGTTGCGTTACGCGAAGCCCTCTTCACCATTCTAGCAACTTCGCTATTGAGTTGTTCTAAGAACTCTTGGCTCGTTCTCTTTTGAAGATTACGGAGAAGAGCTCGTACATTAGATTGATTGATGAGGTTCACAGACATTTCTCTGCTCGGCGATCATTCCAACAGGATTTACATCTAGCACTTCCTTGGCCTGGTCTTGTATTACATCCGCAGTCTCTACAAAGAGATTGACTACACCGGAGACACTTAAGATTAAAACCAAACCCAGGAGTATAAAATCTTTCGTGGCCTAGTGCCTTACAAAGTAGACGATGTAATTTCATTAGGGGTAGACTTCGTTCCATTTAATATTTCGCCATCTTTGCTTTCCCGTTGCGCCACAATAACAGACTATGTGACTGTCCTCACAATGAGATGAATGATGAAGCTGTTCCATACAGGAGAGACAATAGCGTCTCCAACACTTCAGACATAACATATCCCCTCTTAAGGAGCAACAAAGTCTTTGAGATATCACATTCATATCTATGTTATGTCGTTTATTTTCACACGGGCCGCTAATGCTTTATCATATCCTCTCTGCTTGACGGAATCAAGATGACCTCCGCTCGATACTAAAAATGAGAAGGCCATGTCATCAAACGCCTGTACAAACTCTCTGAGACGCTTGACAGTCTCCTTATCATTTTCATCAATGTTCATAGAAGAATCGCTCCCTTGTAGCGCCAGTCATAGCGTATGTGGCCGTCGGGGTAGTAAATAATTTGTCGTATATTATCCGTTCCCTCTTGAGGACGTATTGTAAGACACGTACTAAAACAAACGTTCTGACCTTCTACGTCAAAGACCTTTGCGCTATGAGGGAGTTCCATTAGTAGAGAACCCTTATCATGAAGAGTCAACTCTACACGTTCCATCTCGGCACGATCAGGACTATTCGCTGTCACCCAGTCACTGATGGTCTTATCTGCAGATACAGCAGGCTGTTCTACGGCGCGGATGGTTAGTTGCTCTACTTCATTTGTCTTACAGAAGTCTATCATCTTCCAGACTTCCTCCATGTTGTCAACGTAATCTTTAAGCATCATAATACACATTCTTACGGAGAATCCCTGAGAGTGTAACCATTTTATCTTCTCAGCTAAGTCGTAAGACTTTCCGTAGATGGCTTTATTCTTTTTCTGTTCATAGTGAACTAGGGATAGACATATTAATGATAACCCTAGTTGATTCCAAAGGGTCGTAGGAAGTCCATCGTTTAATATGATCCCGTTGGTTTGCAGTTCAACGAAGGGAAACTTATACCTCTCGAGACTGTGCAGATAGGTTGTGATGTGTGAAGGATATAAAGTAGGTTCCCCTTTCCCTGTGAGTAGCACAGTTGACACTCCACTATCCTTTGCGAACTGACAAGCCTTATCGAAGTTCTTAAACGTGGGAATGGGAAGATCATACTTGCCGGTCATCTTACTTACACAGAAGGGGCACTTGGCATTACAAGCTTCGGTCCCTACCACGATCGACATAGTCTGTATTTTCATTTAGTTATCCCGTTGACTAACGAGGGTAGCATCTAGTGCATGCTTCAGTGCGGTCCAGAAAGAGTAACCTATTCCTTTCCGTAGAGCAAACTCCTCAACAAACTTCCATGAAAAGTATCCTCTGAATATCTTTTTCCAATCTATTTTTAGTTCTTCTTTCATGGTTGTATTCTAGGTGAACCTGAGAGGCGAAGTTTCTTTAAGCAGTCTCCGCAGATAGGTCTATCATAATACTTACCTATATTGTTTATCTCACAACAGAGATGTTTCTTTTTTATCCATTCATATCTGTCGGTTGATATATGAGTGCTTGGAGCAGGGGCTTTACATCTAAAGCAGTAGGAACGAGAGTTCCTCCACTTGTGCCCCAACGCCATACACTGCCAAGGGTCCCACTTCTTTTTCATTCGGAGGAGTACCAGTCTTCTCCATACCATAGAGAATGACTATCGTGACCGTCTATTTTGGAGAAGAAGCATCCTCCGAAGTATTTCCTGTAACAATCTTCACAGACGAAGCGGTCGCATTCATAACAGCCTATGACAGGTTTTACCCGGCAGCAAAGATTTGGACACCACTTCTTTTTCATTAGTCGAGGCGCTTGTATACATGTCCACTGCACTTCACGATCAGCTCGTCAAGCTGTTCGCAGTTGGTGTTGTTTGTCGTTTGTTTCACAGGCTGAGACTGAGAATTATTTTCCATTCCCTGCTTCCTCATGAACTCTGAACACTCGAGGCTTTTCTTCTTGGAGCCGCCACAGTGAACAACCTGAGCTATCTTAGGAGCGGCAATAGCTAAGAGTATGCCTACTATAGCCACGACTATCATTAATTCAATTAATGTGAACGCTTTGGTATTCATTAGACTCCCTCCCTTAATATAATACTCCTTTTCCCCAACAAAAAAGCGGGGTGGAGTCTAGTCGTAGTGATGAGCTCTCCTCTCATCCAGCTGACTCTCAATGGAATACTTGCCCGTTAAGGAGTAGACCTCCATAACCTGTTGCATGTTTTTTCCACTGTATTCAACTGCCTTTTCCTTTGCGTTCTCTCCAGGCATGACTGATACCGGATAGTCATCCCAGTCGAAGGTATCACATACTACAATGACGTGTGTGGCACCTTCCTTCTTCCCCCTTTCGAGCCATCCTTGGATGTCTGCTTTGTGAGCGGCCATTAGGTCATTCTCCCGTTGAGGATCTCTCCCACCTGAGTCTTGAACTCCTCTTCCTGCTGACTGCCGAGGAGATCGGCGCCGCCGAGTTCATACATCCTCCAAGCTCGGCCGATGGCGATTATTCGACCCCTCTTCTTGCAGAACTGATCCCCTTTCGAACAACGAGATCGTCCGACGTATACGGCTCGATCTTTGATCAGCACGACGCACGTCTCTTCGGGTTTCTCTTGGCGAAGATGCTTTACTATGACTCTCGAGAACTTCTTCTTCAGTTCTTGGAGACTTGGTACATTGCTCATTTTAGTTCCTCCCTTTGATTCTGTATTCTCCGTGTACTGCTATAGGCAGTACACTATCTTTTACTTCTTTGAGTGTCGCATGACGCAGTTCCCCTGTAAGAATTGGCGATTCCTTACAGTAGCCTAACCCATGCAGCCTCTTAGAAAAGAACTTGACGATGACATAGTCTTGACCATCAACGGCAGCGGCTCGACACCGAACTGCATCATCAAATATCACTTGACCTAATACTCCTTCAAAGTCACATTTACATTTAATGTGAAATACCCAATCGCCTTTCTTAAATTGTTTCATTGACTTGGTTGTAGTAGTTCTTCAGGAACAGCTCCTTCTCTTAATTGTTCTATGGCTAAGAGATTTTCTTCCGGACGCTTGCGACAGAGAACCCTCCCATTCTTTAATGTCACAAAGTGATCCTTACATTGCCAGCTACAAGCAGGAAGATGACAGAATCCACATCTGTCATGTTTATCTCCGTGAATCAAACAACATAATGGATGGTTGTCGTTATGATACATACAGTTAAGCTACTGCTACACTTCTTCTATTTTTAAGGAAACAGTCTCTACATTCCTTGAAGTGTATCCACATAGCACTACTTTTGTAGGCATTACATTCTTCAATATATGTCTCTCCATGCGATGGTTGAATCATAAAGCAGGTGTAACACAGCCTCCACTCACAGTCAGTACACTTAAAATAAGGATTAACAATGCAACATAACTTTGTCTTCATAAATTGTTAGCCGGCGAGAGGAATCGAACCCCCGTAGGCGGTTTACAAAACCGCTGCTCTACCATTGAGCTACGCCGGCATTAACTAATTTGGCAATCACATGTAGAATTGCTATCACATCTAGGATAAGGTTCTGAAGGAAGACACTCATCATGATACCACCCTAAAGAAGGTATTCTAATGTCTTCTTGGTATGCAACTAGATGGTTCTTCTTCCGGCAGTCATCACATATCTGCTTCCAACACTTGGCACACTTATAAAGTTCCCTTCCTACGTTCTCAAAGAAATTACACATTCGACAGTTCATGCTTTAACCCTGCTAAGTATATTCACCAGACATCTCTTCTTATGCCATTTTACATAAAGGGCTACACATATGAAGAGGGTAACAATAAGCGGGAGTAGTGATAATATTATAGCGGCCCCTAGCTTATCCAGAATAGGATGTGTCCATTTGGGAAGCTCACATAAGAATTTCAAGTGGCATTTATCACACTTCTCTACATTACACCAGCCTTCTGTAAAACTATAAGGAAAGCCACAAGCACAGTCTGTGAGGCGGCCAACCTTGTCGAAAGGGCACCATCCATATCTTATTGTTGCTATACTCAACACATACAGTACTATATAGATTATGAGTAGTAGAAGTGTATTCATTTAATCTTCCGACACTCATCACATGCTAGGTGGTGTATATTGCCTTCTAGGGGATCAAGCCATTCTTTCATCACAGAAGAAGGCATCTTACTTAACTGTGTCCATAATCTATCTCCAAAGTGACATTGGGGACACTGCTTCTTGTGACAACGAGGACATTCAACGAATGTATTTACGAGACAGCATAGTTTGCCCTTTGCCATAAAATTGTGCGACAGAGAAGGAGTAGAACCTTCTCTGTCGACTTTGATTATTCCTTCGTGTTGTTGAGGTTGATGAACGGAATTGCCGAGCCCGGAACAAATTGCGTCGGCAATTGTCCATCCCATTTCGCGATAGCGGCTTCACGTACCTGTAACGACTTGAACTGTAAGAACTCAGGAGACAGTTGCTGGCGAACTAACGAGTTCGCTTTGGCTTCACCTTCTGCTGCAGCTATCTTAGCTTTTGCTAAGGTCTCTTGTTCGATAAGTTTATACTTAGCTTGATCTGCTTCTTGTTCGGCCTTCATCTTCGTCTGTAGCGCCACCTCGATCGTTTCTGGAGGTTTGGCGTATCCTAAATTCACTTGGTCAACAACAAAACCAAATGGCTCCAGCCGCTCCTTCACGCCTTGCAGTATCTTCTCCTGGATCTCATTCTTCTTCGGTCCAAGGACTTCCATCAGGTCATACGTACCCGTTACCGACGTAGCAACGCCTTGGACATTCCTTCGGATGAAGTCCTCTTCGATGGTCTCGATGTCTGCGCCCTTGAACCTATCGAACACCATCGCTGCCTTATCAGGCTGCACGTGATACGTGATCGACATCTGCTGGTCGATATGCTGGCCGCCCGTCGTAGGTAATGTCACTAGACCATTCTCTGTATTGGTTCCTTCGCCCTGACCTATCTTCGAATACGTTCGGAGTGCCACTGGATACGCTGTGATCCTCTGTACGAGAGGAATCCGGAGGTGCCATCCCTGATTCAGGATCACGGGAGATACGCCGCCGTGATACTTGTTAAACACTACTCCTACCTCACCTTGCTGGATGGTCACCCAGCACGTGAAGAAAGTGATCAGTAGGATGCCTCCCACGATCGCCTTCAGTACCTTCTTCGCGAAGGTCAGTTCGTCATTCGTCGCCATTCGTTCATCTCCTTTTACAGGTCTTTGCCTGTTTGTTTGATTTGACCTATTACGTATGCTGCAGCCTTAATGATGGCCTTACGGAAGATCAACGCTAACAGACACAATACTACTATGTCAGCGATCATGCCGCAGCCTCCTTCTTCTCATTCTTCGGCTGCTTCGACATGAGTTCGAGATGCTTCTGCATCCTTACTTCCCTTCTCTGAAGAGCTTCTTTCAGTTCTCTCTTGGTGTTCATGAAGCTCGTGTTGCGGTTCTGCTTGCCAGGAGTCCTATTAGACTTTTCCGTCTTCTCCGCGGCAAGCTTCTCTTCCTCATTCTTGTACCACTTCTTTGACCACTTACTCATATTGTCCTCCCTAACTTTCCAGATCGTTGACTTTCATACTCTTGCGGAAAGCATTCCTTATGATAATGATTCCAATTTAATGTGTTATCATAATTGTTAGATATAGGTATGATGTGGTTAAGACGGGAGCAGTCTTCACAAAGAGGCTCATTGCACTTAGCACATTGAGAATTAACAAAACCAGCCCTCTTAGGATGAATAAGACAAACTAAACATCTAGTTGACATGCTTACTCCTTTCTGGAATAATAAAGTACATTGTGCCCGCTGCTCCAGGTCTGTCAGGATCCCATTGTAAATTATGTTCCTTACATTTTCCCCAGTCACACAAAGGAAATTCCTCTTCTGAAGTACCCGAAATAATTCTGATATGTTTCGACTTAATAAAACACTTCATACAGAATCGTATATTACAAATTGTACAATAGCAATAAGGGTTAAGTGAACAACATAGATTATTTTTCATTGAAATTGACTGGAGACTATACATTTTGGACTGTCTTGGAGTTGTTCAGCCCTACTCTGTATAGCCTCCAGTAACCTTCGTAGTTTGATTTAATATAATCTTATCTCGTAGCTCCAAGTAGTTAAAGTAGTAGATGTTCCTCCTTAACCCATCCTCTGTCCCTACCAAGCTGTGTGTGCCAAATCTCCTTTCAGGCTCTAACGTTATTGATGTTCGGGTCCGTTAGGAGATCCCATTTCTTGAACGGAGCGTGGGAGGCTACCTAAGCCATCCACAGGTTATGGTTACCTTGCCCAGCACACTATCCACAGGACTTACGGAACTGCTGAGTTACAACGATTCGAAGTACTTGTTGATTGCCTCATGGTCGTCGACGTTAACCGGTACTGCCTTACCAGTATAACTTGATTCACACATTGTCTTCTCCACGAGATCAATGTACAACGAATTGAGTCCTTCTTTTGTTTCTATCTCTAAATCCCTTCCCGCTTTTAGTTCCGGACATTGCTTCAGGAGAGCGGTATCAACTGACATGCGATACACTACTTTGTCGAGAGCCTCTTCTACATTACCCACAGGAAGAGGTTTTATATCCTTCGCTCTCCCCGCAGGTTTAAAGCCTACCAAAGAAAGTGATCGATGATAACCGAGCTCATCTTCTCTGGCTCGTTTGGTTAATTCCTTCATGCATCCCGCGATCTGTTCTATGGGAGTTATTCCCACTATAAATTGAGGAATGATCTTATAGGCCAGATTATATCTATCTTCCTTTCCCATTACCTTTTCTACCAGCTGTAGCTTAGGTAGGAGGTCAGTAAAGTTATTACACGATAATGCTATACTTCCGACATAATCGGTGACTGATTTCCGAATCTTCTCATCCTGTACCCAGTCAGTTGTTCTGGTCGTGAAGTTCGGGACCATATTATGATCGTGTGCAACTTTTAACATATCCGCGAATCTTGGATGAGATGTAGGTTCTCCTCCTCCAAGAACAACCTCGAAGACGTTTAACTTATCTAGAGTCTCCATCAAACGAACGAAATCATTGTAGTCCGCATGTTTTCCTTTCGGACTAGAATTTTGATAACAGAAGCTACATCCTGCGTTGCAGTAGTCTGTTATTTTTACATCCACTAATTCAGGAGTGTCGGCTTTTCTATTCTTCTCAAGCCCCTGGAATTCGGGAGACAACCTAACTTTAGTTCCATCTACTTTGCTAAAGAAGGTCCAGACTCCATTCTTTTCTTTTCGGACGCAAGTGCCATGAGGTGCTTTATCCATTCGTCTCTTCCCGTAGACGATGTCGTCATCACCATTATCATTTCCACCTTCTATAGCGATGTTGTCATCTTCTAGAATTTGTTTGACCATCTCCTTGAAGTATTCTATATTTCTTGCCCCGTCTCTACCTATGGGAAGATTCCATATAGATTGATGATCAATACCCTTTTCCGAAAGAGGTTCATTAAATATCTGACCGCAGATTAAAGAAGCAAGCGGCTCTTCAAATGCCGCTTTGATCTGAGCCTTTACGTAGTCCTTCTTTGCTTCTTTTGTCGCACAAAGAAAATGTTCCCATCCATAGTTGTCGGAATCGGGTCCATTATCTATCCCTTTGTACTTCGGATCGACAATGATGACTGAATGGGACGACGACGAGTTATTTGCGAAGCCCAATCGTAAATATTGAAGTTGATACCTTTTCATTAGATTCCTCCGACAAATGAAACGATCCTCAGAATAAAGTACTTAACATAGGTTACCATTATAAAGGCCAAAACCTTCGACAGCTTCATATATAGTTTGATCGTTCCTCTTGCCGTATTCATCAGCTGCTGCCCAACAAGCCCAACACATATATATCCATCCACCTCTTATATCCACTTTATCTCCATGCCATTTATTGTAGTAGATGGTTTCTTCTGCGGTATGTTCCTGACACAGTCGCGTATCGCAGAAGGGACACTTCTTATATGATTTGACATAGCAACACAGATTCATATGAATCATCTATCATCCGATGACCTAGTTATTTTGTTCCACAGTATTAGAAGTTCCGTTTGAATAAAACCAATAACTGTTGGACTTACTCCTTCGAAGTCACAGTCCATCACGTATTTTTCATAATTAGACATGACCCTTCCTCTCTCTACAACATGTAGCACATACATACGGAGCCTTAAAGAAAAGTCTATACGTTGCTATCCTTGGATTAGGATCTGCAAGTTTTTTTACTTCCAGAGTATATCGTGAAGCCTTTATTGATATCCCTCCTACTACTGGATCGGAATAAAAACCTCTTCCACTCTTCCGAAGAAGTCTTCTTGCCTCGTCGAGCTTGAAGTTATACAACCTTCTTGCCTTCTTTTGACAGGTAGCACAAAGGTGTCTTCCACATAACTCACATTTAACCTTCTGAGGGTTGATTATACAACACAGACAATTATTCATCTATCTTCCCATGCAGTTTGGATAACTTTACCTTCCAAGGGTTGCAGCAGTCAGGTATTTCCTTTCTCGCTCCGATGATTTCGAACACATGAGGCGTACCCCATATGTCCAGCGTCTTCTTCTCTATGGGAGCGATCCAATGGAAACCACTAAGCCAACAGGTTTCACATACGGGCTCTCCGCAGTAGTTACACTTTTCTATACGCGTGTTGATGGTGCAACAGAGCTTAGCCATGTTCGTCCTCCTGTAGTATCCCATGACTAATAACATCTAAAGAACTAAAGAAAGGGTATCCCAGACTCTTATACCCTTTATAACCTTTAGCTGGAATAATATAATTATAGGTTAAACTAACCCGATGAATATTATTCCGTAGTATAAACTCGTCTGTCTGGGTAATGTTTCTTTAGGGACCTCTTATCATCTGCGGCATCTTACCCCTCCAACCAGTTAAGGTTTTTGTTATACTTACCGGTACGATGCGGCTTGATCTGCCTGCGAAAGCATTGCAAGCATCTATATCTTGCGGGACTTCTTTTAATGAAGAAGTGTTCCTTACACATAGGTGCTCGACAATCGCAACAGTGGATGAATGGCCTTATGATGCAGCACAGTTTAGTCATGTTAAAGTTAACCTCCTTAGGATTCAGAGGCACCTCCTACGATTACCACTGACGACTTAGTACGTAGGTAAGCCCTACATAATTCATTGACCAGGCGATATTCTACCCATTTACATACTTTTAACCTACTATATATGTAGCAAACATTAAGTGTACTTCCTGCTCGGGTTCTCAGGTATATAATTTCTATACTATACTCGTCTACCCGAGTGTTTTAGTGTCACATAATTATCCTCTCGACATCCAATGACCATCACTCATGATCCAGTGCTTTCTTGAAGTGCATGGTGTGGCCTTCCCATCCGCACAAACTTGTATGTCCCTTTTGTTCAGACAGGGTCGACATAACTTCTTTTCGCAGAACGCACATTGTACGTAAGGATGTACTATACAGCAGAGGTTACTGAGAGACTGTGACTCTGAGACCGATTGTTCCAAGGACATCGGCGATCGCCTCCGCTTTCTCTTTGTACCCCTCATATACCTCAACCTTTCCTTTGGTATGAACTGCCAAGGCGTACTGATGTGCCTTCTCAGGGGAGCAACGGATAGCCTTGATCAGTTGCCATTCGACTTGATCGAAGCTGTGACAGTTGCAATTAAAAAGAACAGTACGCCAGCCGAAGAAGCTATCCTTCTTCGTGCCATCTGTCACGCCGGGTTTTTCGATGACGGCTGTTGAACCTTTTTCCACTTTAACTCCTTTTCTTCCGTGGCGTAGCCGGGATATTCTTGTGCCCAGTATTCGAAGTGTTCTTTATCTTCATGGATCTTAAAACATAACGTAGGATTCCACCAGGCTATCTTTTCCTTCTTACGACACTCGGCACATTTCTTTCGGCCGCATATAACGCATGAGTGTGTTGCTTTCACGTAGCATATTAGACATTTCATAAATTAGGCGAGGTAGCCGTGGAGGCACTTCAGGAGGGCGGCTACCTCGCGGATAAATTATATTCTATTCCTCAATAGAGCATCAAGCCATTTGTTGTAGCACTGATTACATAGAGGTACCTGTTGAGGACCTCTATCGCCTATGGTAGTATACCAGTGACTACCTTTACGCTTCTTCAGCTTCTTCTGGAAGTGCTCCTGACATTCAGAAGGTTGCTTACAGAGACTACAGATGTGAAGAGGCTGTGCTACACAACAAGGGTGACGAGTTTCCACGCTAGTTCCACTTAGCCTGATCGCGACCCTTTTCAAACTGAGAAGCCCATTCGGGATCCAACATCCTCGACTTTAGCAACTCGATGGTGTCGAGCTGCTTCTCAATTTGGTCCTGAGTCTTCTTCAGCTGAGCGAACTGTTCTAGTACAACCACCTTCTCCGAGAAGAGAGCGGCCTGCTCGACGGCTATCTTCTTACCTTCCTCCTCAGCACGGTTGTTGAGGGTCTCGGTTGTTCTGATTATGAACGCCTTACCCAAAGAAACGATGGCGAGGCCCACTATTAAACCCATGGCTATCAAAGATATGAACGAACCTGCCGCGATGAGTAGGACGGTGCTCATTTAGTTCCTCCTTAGTAGTCTGCTCCGGATTCTTCCACCATTTCTTCAAACCACTTATCGTCAGCCACATTATCGAGGCAGCTCGCGAGATGATCTATAAGGTGTTGACCATGCTCATGTGACGCTAATCCTTTCATCCACTTTCCGGCTTCCGTTCCTGAGGGGAAAGTTCTTATGAACTCTTCAATTTCGGACGCATCAAATACTTCATCAACTCCCTTGTCATAATAGTTATAGGTACCAAACTTCTTAAGAGCCTCATCTAATTCTGTAAATACTTGCTTATGATTCATATTACCTCTTCGGATGATACACAAATCGGCCTACCATCTATTCTAATGGTAGGCTGTAAGTTTATTCCTCTACCGTCCTTCCTTCCGCCAGCACGATCAGTCGAGTGCAAGTTAACAGATACCTCTTCTCGACGTCGATGACTTGAGTTGTCGACTTCAACGGATCCTTATCCAAGGAGTCCGTGAAGTTCAGAACCTTGTCGCAGAAGCCATTTCCTCGTTGCCCTTTCATGATGTCCTCCAGTAAGGGCTTCGGACATACTCGGGCGAAGACGAAGGCCTTCTCCGCAGGAAGTCCATAGGCGTACTCTGCCAGCTTCGCGAGCTCGAAGTTCTTCTGAACCCAGCCGTCCTGGATCTTCTGCGCTAAGTCCGTCTTGGTGAGTTCCGCTGTCGCGATCACTTCTTTCCTCCCTGTTCCAGTTCCTCGAGATACGGAATGAGGATGTTGGCATCCTTCTCCGAGAAGCCCACTTCGTGGAGGGTTCCCTTTGCCTTCCGATCTTTCAGCTCCGCGATCCACTCCTTCTGGCTTATTTCTCTTGCCATGTCAGCCTCCTAGTGTCTTTTGAAGTAGTACTGATTCGAAGTCAGAACAGTCTACGGCGTGGTGGATATTGTTTCTAAACGATTCTTCTGAAGTGTCCACTAAGTTCATTTTCCAATGATCCTTAGTGCACTCGAAGCGTCCTTCCCACCCTGGAGTCATGTCTGAATAACCTTGACTTCCCTGGTCGTAGTAGAAGTATTTACACCACCAACAAAGTTTAGTTCCATCAAACCTTGAAGGAGGTCCAATTATATCCACTTCATTCCCCTGATCTTCTCTTCTGCTTTCTCTGTCCAGAAGGCTGAATTCTTTATCTCTTCTATAAGCTTCTGTTGGCCCTCTGGCGTTGAAAGGATATACTCCGATTCCTTATCGGAGGTCACCTTCCAAGTCTTTACGATGTTTCCGTTTGTGACTAAAACTATTTCCATTAGTCGTTATTCCCCTTATCCTTGGGGATCTTTAATAGTTTCCCAAAGGGTACCTTGTCGACGTAGCTTCGGGATGTGATCACCCAGAGTGTCTTCATCTTCGCGGGTTCCTTTTCAGGAAACGCTCCTTCTCCATCTGTGAAGAAGACCAGCAGTCCCGGGAACTTCTTTTTGTCTTCGAACCACTTGAAGACCGGCCTGAAGTCCGTACCTCCACGTCCCTTGAACTTCGTATCGACCTTCGCATGCTTCTTCAGCGAATACACCTTCTGCACTTCGGCGTCACACTCGATGACGTTCACGCTCGTCTTGTACGACGACATGATCCCTTTGATCTCGGTGATGAACTCCTGAAACTCTTCCGTGGAGATGGAACCTGAGGTGTCGATGGCTATCGCCAGATCGATGGTTCTGTTCCGGACCTTCCCCTTCTGGGTGTCTCCGAACCTCTTGCTCTCCCTCTTCCAGGAGTACTTGCTGTCCGCCTTCACCGCGTTGCCGATGTACTGCTTCAGCACCCTCTTCCAGTTGAACTTCTCCTTCCCGAGAAGCTCCTCGATGATCTCCTGCAAGCCTCCAGGGAATCTGCCCTGCTGCTTCGCATGGGAGTAAGCTTCCGCCACCGCCTGTTTGATGACTTCCCTCGTCAGAGAGTCCTTCCCCGCATCGAGTTCCTTCCAGCCGCTGTGGTCTCCGGAAGGATGCACCGTGATTTCTTTTCCCGTCTTATCGTCCTTGATGGTTACGGACCCATCGGCGTTGACGGTGATCGTATGCATTTCGAACTTATCTTTCAACTTCGCGTAGTAGAACTCGGAAGTCTTTTTCGCTGGGAAGTCAGCGAAAGGAGCCTTTCCAGGAATGAGTCCTACGTCCATCCCGTTGATCAGACTGTTCGCCGCGAGGTCAGTCGCGTAGTTCCAGACGAGGTGATGCTTACTTTCTTTCCTCGTTAAGTGTTCGAGAACCAAGTGGAGACACTCGTGCTCCAAGATTCTTGCAACCGACTCGATGGAATGCTCCTCGAGCCTTGGGGGATCGACGTGAAGGACGATACGTCCGTTCTCTACTGATACTCCCATCAGGGCACCCTTAGGTAAGTCAGGGGCATGAATTCTTCTCATCTGCATGATCAGAGAGGCATAGAACACACCTTCTCCGTTCAACAGGCTGATGATCGCCTTCTGGACCTTATCCATGTCCGCCATTGCTTTTGCCTCCGTTTAGTCAGCATCCTCGCTATCGACGATAACGTTTCCGCCCATAGACATCTTAACATTGATGATGTATGGACTCGCTTGCGACCCTTTAAGAAGTACTACAATCCTTTCTTTTTCGCCAGGGTCGAGTTCGATAACTACCTCTTTGTACAAGATAGCCATTTGTGTGCCTCCGTTGGTTGGGAGTGGGAATTCTCCAATCCCCCTCCGACAATCTATATAGCTTCGTTGCCCTTCTTCACTTCCTTAATCATTTTGTCGGTCGAGTTGTCGTTGGGCATTGCCAGCTTCAGTGAGCCTCTCGGGAACCAAAGATCCGAAAGGGAGTCGTTCTTCGTTGTCTTGAAGCGAACCCGATAGCCTTTCTGCACCTGCATCTCCTCGATGTAGCCGACGCGTCCGATAGCCATATCCATCAGCGGAGTCCACTTCTCCGTCCAGTTAGGATCGGTGATCAGACTCGAGGCAACTACGATGTAGTCGCCTACTTCCAGCTCGCGAGGCTTCGCTGGCTCGACGTTGCAGTTCTCACAACCGGGACACATGATGGTGCACTTGTCGCATCCCATGCAAGCATCAACCCGATAGCATTGAGCTTCGGTGTTCTGTCCAAGGACCTTATCTCCCTCACAAGGCATCTGCTCCTCCTAGAGTTAATTCTCAATGTATCTTTTCTGTACTAAGCCACAAAGGGAACAAGTACGGGACTGAGTCAGACGAGTTTGATCACTTCCTGGTACCTTTGATCCAGCTAGCCATCTAGCCCAGGATTCCTTAGTAGGAGCATTCCACTTGCCGGTATGGAGCCCGAAGCGGCAAGGTAGATTTTCCAAACACGCTGCCATGATTTTGAGAATATAGTTGAGCATCACTCCTCCTAGAGAAGCTCTGGCGGAAGTTCTTCTCTACGCAGTTGGTCTAATGCCGCTGGAGGAAGTTGTGGTACATCTTCTATGACCCCCTCTTCTACTTTGGGGTCGAAGTATTCGATCTCGTGGTTGATTATCTTTGTATGTACCTCTTCCTGCTGAGGACGAAGTTCGTAGTAGTCCTGACCTTCGTCATCCCACCGATCGCTGCGGACGAGTTTGTGTTCGAAGACTCTTCCGTCTGAGAGGACGATCTTCTTTCCCTTTTGGTCATAGAACTCGTCGATCCAGAATTCCTCTTCGGAGACCACTTTGATTCCTTTCTCATCGAGTGCTTTCTGGATAAGCTCTTTGACATCTATGTCTGAAAGCCGGAGACGCAAAGAATCTACTCCCTCTACTGAGTACGATTGGTCCCATCCCATTTTACTACCTCCTCGTAGATTTCTAAGTCTAAACCTTGCAACTCTTCTATGTAGCTATTGAATGCTCCATATGGAATCACCCAATGATTATCACAACTTGGATGGAAGCTTCCCCTTCTTTTGACTGATGGGTTAATACACTCAAAGGCGAATCTATCACTTTGATTATTAGATCCGCTATTACATGTGATACAAATGTATTCCTTACAAAAGACACACCTATAGAACTTATTGACTATGCAACATAACTTTCTTTGTTTTACGTTCATACATTAATCTGAGCAACAGTTCACGCATCGATAATTATTTATCTCGCCAACCAAACTTTCTAGAAAGCCCATCCTTAGAAGTTTTTCCTGGAGTTTGACATCTTTCGGAAAGATTTGTTTTAAGTAACATTCCCTACATACAAATTCCTTACAACCTTTACACTTGAATAATGTATTCACTACACAACATAATCGTTGTTTCTTCATTCTAGTTGAGCAAGTTCTATGTCTCTTCGAGTCCATTTTCCGGGACGTAGTGCTTCGAAATACTTTGCTAATGACGCTTCTTTCGATGAAACAAGTTTTATATCGGTCTTAGATACATTATAGCCTTTTCGAACGTCATTCCAAATATATTTACCTTCCCAAAGACATTTACCAATTACTTTCAATACATATACAAATTGTTGTACCTCGAGAATGATATTATAGTTACCATCATACGTGCGAACAACATCTCCCACATTACGTGTTATGATGAGTTGCTGTTCAAGAGTAATCATGGTAGAACACGTCGCCTATAAGACTCTACCTTAGACAGCTCTAAAACACCTTTTCCAAACACCATTGTGTAATGGCCTCCCCACCTTCCTGGGAAGTTTCCTTTAGGACAAGAAGATCCTTTCCATATGTTTTCTTCATCTCTCCCCTCTCTCCAGGAATACGGAGGAAGAACTTTGCTATAACATTCCTCGCACCACATTTCTTGACAGTAATAGCATGTCACGTGTGACTTGACTAGACAACAAAGTTTCTCATTCATCTCATTTCCAGCCTACCGTCTTGGAGACAGCAGCAGGGTTGGATTCTCGGTCTCGCAGCTCTGCCATACGTTTAGAGTAGTATGTACCAGATTCGCCTTGAAACATCATGTCACCGGCCGGAGCGAATCGCCACTTGCGCAGAAGCTCCTCATAGGTCATGTGGTCGATACGCATCTTTGTCTTCGGGTCAAGAAGCATTAGGCCCTCCCGTATTGGCGCTATGTCATTTCCGTCAGCTATTTGAATTCGCAGTGACTGAAAATGCCAAGATGAATGAAATCACTCCCCGCCAGAATAATCCTTTGAAGCAAGCCCAGGCAAAACAAAACATGGGAGTAAGTAAGGTACTCCAGAACCAATGCTCTGTAAACCGCCACTCTAGAAATTCCATTGTCATCTCCTCCTCGAATGCTGCCCACCCACCTCTATGGTGGGTGGGCAGCATTGTCATCGCCGGCTTTGACTACTTCTTTCGCAATTCCTTGTCAAGCTCCGTTGCGATGGCTGCGATCGCGTTGCACAGCTCCTGAGAAGCGTTTCCGAGCTTGCTCAGGATGGGGTTCGGCAGCTTCTTCAAGAAGGCCATCTTCTCTTCCTGCTTGATCGCCAGGGAGAAGTCGACGACGTTCTGCAGCTGGTTCTTCTTCAGCTTCTCGCCGTTGCCGAGGAGACCGACGAGCTCCGTGATCGTCGCGAATGTCTCGTCGTTCCGCTGCTTGACAAGCTTGTCCTTGTACTTCACGAACTCGTCCAGCACCTCGCGGCCGCTGACCGGCTTCTTGTAGTTCTTGTCGAGGAACCGGATGAAGCTGATCGCCGGCTTCTCGCCGACGAGTCCGCTGATGACCTCGCTCTGAGCGAACGACGGGATCGCCTGAGCCTTCATCAGATCGGACAGCTTGTGCCACGTCCTCGGCGACGGGAACGGTCCCGTATCGCATGCGCCGTGCAGCATGGCGTTGTGGACCGCGATGAACTTGATGACCATCTCATCGAGCTCGTTCTCCGTGGCCCAGTTGATCCACTGCTGCGTGTCCGGCTCCATGGTGATGAAGCACATGCGGTTCACCATGGCAGGGTCGAATTGCTCGACCTGGTAGTTCATCTTCCCGCCGTCCTCAGGGTTGATAGCGGCGATCAGGAAGGTGTTATCTGGCAGCGTGTGCGTGTGCATCTTCCACTCTGTGAGAACCTGGAAGATCGCCTGGCGCACGTCTACCGGTGCGCGGTTGAGCTCGTCGAGGAAGACAACGCAGCCCTTCGGGTACTTCTCTTTCGTCGGCCACCACTCCGGAGCCAGCCAGACCGTTCGGCGGCTTTCCGGATCCGTCCTCGGCAGACCGATAAGGTCTCCCGGTTCCATCTGAGCCAGGCGCAGATCGATGACGAAGCGTTCGCAATCGATGCCCGCCTGCTGTACGATCTGCGACTTGCCGATTCCCGCTTCGCCCTTGATGACGATGGGAACCCTCAGGTTCTTGAGGATGCATCCCTTCAAGAACTCCTTCACTTCCATGGGTCTCATGGTTTACGTGCCTCCTGTCAGTTGTACATGATGGGATCGATCTTCAGCGACGCCGCCTTCTTAGGGTGGTGCGCGATGAACTCCCGGGCGCTATCCTCGACTACTTGAAGAGGAAGTGCCAACTTCGAGTCCTGCTGGATCTGCTTCACGAGCTTGGGGCTTTTTCCTAACCTGCTCAGGACTTGAGGTGGCAGGAAAGAAAGAAGACCCATACGCTGCTTGCTGTCTTGCTTCAGTAGCAACGTTACAAGCTTACGTGTCTTTGATGTCACTCGCGGTGCCTCCGAGATACTACTTACTCAAATGGTGTAGCCTTTTAACAGTAATCCAGTCCTCTTTAGAGAGACTACTTTTAATACAAATAAGAATCTGATCCGTCTTATTTCTAATGAAAGGTCTAACTCTCTTTAGGATCTTCCGAGCTTGCACGGTAGACTACTATTGAGCCGTCACCGTCTATGATACCGGCGATATATGCTATATCTTCATTTGTCATTCTTTAAGTGATACCTCCTAAGTTTAATAAGTTTGGGCCATTTTTCGGCGGGATAAGCTGGTATCTTCTGTCTAAGGATTTTTTCTATTTCTTGGTCGTTCTTTCCTTCTTTCACTAGAATGTCTATCTCATGAGTCTGTCCAAGCCGATTTTGCCGTCGAGGTTGTTCGGTTGTCGCTGCAGTTGTTGTGGTCTTCACAGGGGCGAGCTCATGACGTAAGGCTTTCATCTCAGCCTTAAAAGTGTCTGCGGACGTCTTTTTTTCTTTCTCATACATTGCTTTTTCTGCCACAGAGAGAATAGATACTTCTTGTGATTTGACTTTGGAAGCAACTGCTTGCTCCTTTTTCCATTGCACAAGTTCTTCTTCACTCATAGGCCAAATCGGTTCTTTTTCAATTGTCATGTAGTTAATTGCTCGCTCGCCTGCTAAATATAATACTCCTTTTCCATCTTAAAAAAGCGGGGTTGGATCCTTTCTTCACTTTGCTCTTACTAGATGATAGGGTGCTTCTATTTCACCTCTTCTCCAAGCTACTTTTTTATCGGCACAATACCATCGTCTTTCTTCTGATTCGTCGCCAGGTGAAGCATACCCCGAATCATGTGTTCTATCACAAAACCAACACTCATCACAGAACATGGCATTACAAATGGTACAGATAGCAAATGTGTTAACCGCGCAGCAGAGTTTAATCATATAATATATTGCCTATGAATTTCACAGCCAGCTCCTATATAATCTATGTAGGGAGCTGTATAGTGTCTACCTTGACTTTTTAGAGAACTGTGGCGTATGGGACACTGCGACCATGTTCCCTTAGACCAACAGGAAGAGCACCATCGCTCTTTGCAACAGACACAAAAGGCATATGTATTAACGATGCAACAAAGTTTTGTTTTCATGGAGTTAAGTCCTCTATGAAAGAGACTTTCTTACATATGGGACAAACAAACTCTATTCCTTTTTCCCAAGAGTGTAATACATTCCATTTCCCGGAACTAGTTATCTCAGCCATCCAACATACCTTACATAACTTACCGCAGCATGCTGGAAAAGGTTTAACTAAGCAACACAACTTAGGCGTAATGTCCATATGTTTCTCCCACAAAGACACTCAACTCTGGTTGCTCCTTGTGAATTACTCCGACCGGTTATCTTCAACTTCTGGAGACAGTCTATACAATATACGCGGTTGCAGCTATAAGGAAACTGACATCTCTCTACAGCATTGATCATGCAACAGAGGTTAATATTCATGATTATCGAAGGGGAATATCCCATTTTGTAGATCCGCAGAAGCATTGGCCTGTATCATCATCGATAGTGGGTATATGAAACTTATCCATAATAGCCTCATCCCCAATATCATACCAATGACTCCTGCATGATACCCATCTACACGCTCTACACTTACGATATGGATTCAGAATACAACAAGGAGGAGGTGCTTCGGGTCTCATATTACCTTCCAGTACGATTTCTTTGCTGATTCAGCTATATGCCAATCAAGTCTATTAGGAGGAAACTTATCCTTTATAGCCCATGAAAGATGGTAAGGATTTAACTTACCATATGAGCTATGCATCGTACTCATTATATAAGGCAAGCAGTGCCTCATATGCCAGATACATATAATCTCATGGGGTACTAACAGTAGGTCTGTTTGCAACGAAAGCACTTTTCCACAAGGGCAATGAAAATTCTGGCAAGGAAAGAAACCAAACTTCGTTTCTATAAAGGCACCTACTGCTAAGTTAAGTAGTGCATAGGTACAGGATATAACACTAATGAGACCTATGATCATTAACAGTTTAATCATATAGGTCTTTCTGGGACTGTCGTTTCCTTTCGCTCTTGGTAGATGCTCTCATTCCTACCCTAGCGCTTCTTCCCTCAGCCTTCTTCGAATTACCTATTCGAGCGTCTGTACATATATTGCATCTTACATTCTTACGACTCTTCTTCCTCTTGTAGTTCATGGTTGCCAGTGCTTCTCCTCGTACCATTTTCTTACGTGCTTCTCTCCTTCTTCTTCCGAACTGGCTTGAAATCGCATCAGGCAAGGACCACATACATCTGTATGATCCTTCACTTTCGAGTTAATTGCCATCACATGTAAGACCGGAAAGAGATTTTTCGGCTTCGGGGCAAAGTATATTCCCGCTTCATTTACTTCACAAAGTTTTCGTAGCTGTCTATAGGAAAGTGTTCTTCTCTTAATGACGTTGCATGTACCATAATGATAACACGATACATTATATTCGTCCCATAGCTTACTATACATCAGTAGGAAGGTGATTTTCATTTGTGCCACCTAAAGCTAGGCCAGTCTAGACACTTTCCATTAACACTTTCCACACTTCCATATAGATTCTTTGCTTCTCCGCAGTGAGGTTTATACCAACTATGAAGTTCTCTATTGGAAACAGACCACCACTTTCGCCTACAATATTCACATATCTTCCATCCGCATGATATACATTCAACGTATGGGTGGAGAGTGCAACACAGATTGATCATGGGGATACCCAAAAGTGTCGGCCTCTAGCATCTGTTATTCCCTCGAATATACAATCACCTGGTTGAAAATCAGAAGTTGAACAAGGCCATATTGTTGACTGCTCTAATATCGTTTGGCAAGTGCTACATATCGTAGCATCACATACCCTACATCTCAAATAAGGATGCAACAGACAACAGAGGTTAGATTTGAACTTGCTCATAGTTTGTCGCAGTCGATCGGAGTAATGGACTTATTGATGAATTGAGTACATAGGTAGCAGACGAAGTTATTTCTTTCACCCCAATTAATTCTATTACCAGCGCAATCTACACATTGCTTCAACCCACAAAAGCGACACTTGGCATACATGTTAAGGATACAACAAAGTTTATTACGTCCTCTAGTCTCTACCATCTTACGCCAGTGCTTTCGCAGTCGCCGTTTTTGGAAGGCAGGAAGATCATTCATAGGAATAGATATCTGATTCGGTGTACTGGTTTCTTTAATATCCGCTGAGCTTTGAGGCTGGGGCATGTATATTTATCCCAACCATTAAATATCATTTCACGACGACATGAAGAACAAAAGACTCTACTACAGTAGACACATTCCATCTGTTTATTAACTAGACAACACAGTTTGGGTTTCGACATGGCTGCCTCTTGTAGACATTCCATCTAAGTTTTTGCCAGTATATATCTAAGCCACATTGTAAACATACTGAACTATAACTCCAGTTACTAGCTGGTCGATGTCCTTTAACCATGCAAATAAGATTGTCGGACGCGGGATTCTCGCCCGGCCCCCCATTATTCATAGACGAGGATCTCCTTTTCTACATGTTAAACATTTAGGAATTACGGTGTTAAGCCTAGCATATTGCTGGAGGATATCTTTATACCTTTGATTATTAGAATGAATAGGAGATGCTTGCTCTATGTAATGATCCACACAGAACTTTCCTTTGCATGTATGACATATTGCGAACGTATTAAGGGTGCAACATAGTTTATTCATAGGAGGAATCGATCCAAGTATCTTCACCCGACTCTACTTCTACGAAGCAAGTATGACATACTGTCTGCCTCGCAGAATTGATTCTCGTGCACTTCTTACAGAGATCGGATGTGTTACACTGCTCGCAAGTGCTCCATTTGTCATTACAGTTAGTACATAGGTACCTGCTACATTCACTACAATACTTAAGATGTTCTTCACATCCCTTTGCTCTGCACTGGTTACATCTCGCCTTCGGGATGCTGTGCATCATGCAACATAGTTCTTTCTTAGCAGTCATTTGTTTCCTTTGTTATTCCTGATTTATATACCAAGAACCAATTCTGGTAGCCATATCTTTGTCCTCAGTCATCCACATCTTATATCCTACCTTTATGGTGCTCCCACATAACTCATCGGTATAGCATTGTTCACAATGGTACATTCTTCCATCGTTATACAAGTCTATATCTGAAGTGGGCATCTGAAAGTTCTCCACACAATCTTTACATAACTTGCATGTACATACTGAACATCTCTTACTGTGCTTGTTATTAATATTGCACGGATTAACCAGACAACATAACTTTTCCACGGCATAACCTCCTCAATCTATTAACCACGAATTCCTATTCGACAAGGACACTTAGCCTGTTGACATCTAATCCGAGGTCCCCATAGACGTTGGGGAATACACTCATCGTGAAACCATCCCTGCGTTACCGTAGAGTCAGGATAATTAGGAATTGGAAAATGATTTCTTACTCTACATTCTCCACAGATCGCCTTACTACAATAGGCACACGTCCCATCTTGTACTTTGTCTAGGGCACTTAGGAGTTTGCAGATTGAACAGTTCATATTATTGCCTTGACTATTATATGTCTTCGCTTTCTATTACCTATCAATAGATCAGGATGCCATACTATTGGTAAATCCTTACATCCTTCGGTGCGCGCATGTTCCTGTTTATCAAAGTAGCATTCGTAGCACCAACGCTTACCGCAGTAGAGACACTTCACAAATGCCTTAACGAGACAACAAAGTTTAGTCATACTACCACCTCAAACGAAGGCCAGTTATCTTCACATATTGTTCCATATTTTGTTACTCTGTAACGACCTTCTTTACAGTTGGGAGATTCCTTCTTATGTATAACCATTGCAGAATTCTCTCGCTTTCCTGAACAGATGATACACATTTTCCACCCACAAGCCTTGCATAACAAAGCTGGTCTGATATTACAAACTAGACAAGTGTTCATATGAAATTGTAAAGAGATGAAGGGTTAAAACCTTCTATCTCCTTAGCCGGTTAGGTTCCGGAGAAGGCCTTATCCGCGATCATCTGATACCGCGTTTGCAGGTAATCGAAGATGGCTCGGAAGGCTCTCCTGATGGGGTCGTTGATGAGGAACCAGAAGCAGGACCAGGGCCAGAAGGACATCCAGGCTGTGATGCGGCTCTTGTTCTCTTTGGCCTGGGGAACATTCGGCTTTGGCTTGCTTCGCTTATCCCCTGTCTTGTCCCACTCCGCCAGATCCTCATCGTAGGCCTTGCGCTGATCCTTCACGAACAGGAACCATTTGAAGAAGGACCACAGCGTGCCGACCACAAAGTATAGCATGGCCAGCAGTGCGAGAACTCTCAGATCGCTCCTGAAGAATCCGATGATGTCCACTCCGCTGAAGAGTTGCAGAGCAGCCAGCATGACCAGCAACGACATGAAGGCTTCTCCCTCATGATCGTATTCGAGACTGACGAGGATGCCAATGCTGGCTATTGCAAGCAATAACCAGAATCCTAAGGAACCGACTACCAGTATGGCCGCTACGGTGATAGCTATGCTGGTCTTCGCGATGACCCCCATCGCGATGAGGAGTGCGGCGAGTAGTAGCGTGCCCATCAGTTGTGCCTCCTTAGCGCAGCTTGATCTCGTCCACCTTCTTCGTCTCGAACGCCGTCGTCGTCTCTTCCGAGGTGACGATGTCATACTTTGCGAGTTCAATCTTCGGGAAGCCTAAAAGATTTTTCCCGATGACGTTGGTGGGGAACTGATTTAGATACGTCTCGTAGCCCCTCTTCTTGTCCAGCAGGATCTTCTGATCGTCCGCGAAGGAAAGCCTCCCGCTTTCGATCACCTGCTGCACCTGCTTGTACAGCGTGCCGTCGAAGTTCGGATTGTGCTCCTTGATCCAGTTGAACATCGCCTTCGAGCCGTTCGCTCCGTAGCGGCCGCTGATGGCGCTGTCGTAGACCTTCTTCAGGTCTTCCGTGTACATCGAGGGGACTTGCGCCACCTCTTTGATCCTCTTCCACATGTTGTCGTAGTTGTTCTGGTTCTGACCGTACTGAGCCTTGATGGTGGCTTCCTGCGTGATGCAGTTGTTGTTGACCCCGATGATGCTGAAGAGGAAGATCACCCCCAGCACTCCCGTCACGACTCCGACTCCGACAAGCGTCTTATTCATTTACGCCTCCTTTATTGTAGTGCTCCCACTTACAATTACCTACGAAAGCAGAGAGACAATCTTCGTGAACCCATCCCACAGATTGTTTAATTGATCGTTCACGATGAACTCTTATGTGAAGCTTGCCACAACATTCTGTGCAAATAGTAAGTCTGCATTGGGCACAGACAGCTCTTTTCTTTCCTTCCCAGGGAGCTGGGTTTATAAGACAGATTAGACATTTCATTTTCTTATCTCTTTGGAAGGATACAACAGCGAACACGCCGTGCATAGGGTCCAAGACATACAATATCTATTACCATACTTGCTTGTACGAAATATTGTACGAATGAGTGTATGTTCCTCACACATCCTCCTATCACAATCATGACACTTCTGAGAGGAGTTAACGATACAGATAAGACACTAGGTTATACATCTCCTCCCATAATGATATAATAGGAATGTCTATCACTCAAGAACCCCTGCGCGGGACAACTTTCATGTCCAGTGGTTGAATCTTTCATCCAACAGCTATTGCAATATCCCTTACCACACTTATAACAGACATAAACTTTTTCTGTAAGGGCACACTCAAGACAAAAGGCTTTCCTACATTTGCAACACACGGCTGTCCTTTTTACCAGACAACAGAGTTGTTGTGTCATCTTAGTATTGTCTAAAGCTATCTCCGAAGGGATCTTCGTTGTACAGGAAGAAGGCTAAGCCTATGGCAACAAGTATACCTATGATCATCGTGACGAGCCACTGTCCGAAGGTAGGTGTGATACTCATTCGGAGATAGACGAAATCAGACATAGGCTTTCGAACGAAGAATTCACTTATGTCCTTTCGTAAGACTTTGAATATCTCTTCGCGGTCTACTACTCCTATCTCTTTGATGTCGTCACGTAACTTGACCTTGAAGATTTGTTTATCGGTCCACGCCATCGTATTGGTCCACTGAATATTGTTCTTCTGGTCAAGACCAAAGACTACAACGATGTCGTTCTTCTTTCCCTTCTTCCAGAACTTCTCTAGGGCATAGAAGTATTCCTCAGGCTGATTCCTGACGAAGGAAAGGATCACGTTGCATTGTTTCTTTGCGCCAAGGTCTGCATTGAGTTCGTCCAAATCTCTTTGCCAGAGGACTTTGTCTAAAAATGTATTAGCTCCTACGATGCGATCCACCCTGTAGAGATCGTAGATAGAGTCAGGATAAGGAAGAAGCGAGCTCGCATACTTGGGATCTATCCCATCCTTCCTGAATAAGGAATCGGAAGCAGCTGCTACATAGTTCTCGTAGTGATGGGAGACAGCTGTAGGCTCTCCTACTTTGACAGAGGTCCATCGCGGAGGCTCAGTGGTTCCTTGTCTGTCCACCCTTGAGATATAGATTGACTCTCCGTTGGTGGTACGTGCGTTCCAGTCTATATCGTAGGTGTGTTCATAACAGGTCTGACACACTTCATGGCATGATTGATTCCCGTTGCTATCCGTCGAACAGCTATTGTAGCAGAAGCAATCGTAGCTATGTTCACAGCTCACGTGCTGGGAAGACTTCGCCGCGATCCTTCCATTCCATATCTCATAGTCTGAGGTATTGGAATAGTATACGATGACGCCACTGATGGCCGCTACCACGATCTGAATTCCTATGTGAAGGAGGAACTCCTTGAACGTGATACGCTTGTCACTGCATATGTAAACGCCGAGAGCGATGAAGACTGGAATTAGCAGAACTGTTAAGAAGAACATTTTAGCCTCCTAGAGTAATCGTACCCACTTCAAAAAGGCTTCGTTATCTGATATCATCTCAATCTGTAAGTTACCAGAGAAGTGACCATCTCTTCGGATGGAAGCATAACACCTATTTAATGGGAGACATTCCCATTCTACATCTGTGTGAGGGTTTGTAGTGCTGTCTGTCCTAATCTTAAGACATTCTTTACACCAGGGTCTCCCACATCTCACACACTTGAGTTTCGGCCTGATTAGACAGGCCAGACAAGGTTTCATTGTTGTTCAATTTGCTCAATGATTATAACGTCTTTTTGTGTAATACCTAATGTCAAAGCTTCCTGCCGGCTAGAGCGATATACATCTACTCGTCTTGTAAAACGTGGTGCCATAGTATCTTTCACCACACAAACAATTTCATTACCTATAATGAGAATATCATTTGGATGTATTATCTTCTTCCACCAATCTCTTCCCACAGCACATACCTTTCCGCTATCTTCATCCTTTAGAATATGTCCTGAAGCGGTTAGTCTACTACTCTCCTCATGTGAGTAATTAGTGATATGTGCTAATCCTATTCTAGATTTTATCCTCGAGGCATGTCCTAACTCTGAAGGCGTTAGAAGTAACAAACCTGTTAGGAGAATTGTTTTCTTCATGGGTTGTGGAGGAATGCTCGTAGACTTTCGTGCAAGCAGAGCTCTCTAGCAGATGTTGTGTCTTGATATTCACGGAAACATTTCCAACAAAAATATAGAGTTACATCGAAAGAACATCCTGTAATTATATTAGGAATTGTATGTTCCGAGTATAAACAATCTATACAGAACCTTCTGGCACATCTAGGACACCTGAATGCACTATTTACAATACAGCAAAGCTTAGATGTTGATGTCTTCTTCCTTTTTGATTTACACTTATAGCATTCACACATTACCGAGGGATCTGTATTGATTACCATTGCTTATCCAAGTAAGATACTAATGTCCATGACCTCGACCTTTTGATAGATAGATCTACATCCTTAAAAGCTTTCCCTGGGCCACCATGTGTATCTACCCATCCAAAATCTATATAGTCTTCTACCTGCAAATCGGTTAGAATCTTATTGAAAGCAACCCACCTCTTGAGGTGGCTCTTACCAGTATGAGTAGCAATATAGGCTACTCCATACTTAAAAGTATGTCTCTTATGTTGATAGGAACAATCTCCGCACAGTACTTTATAACAATCAAAGCACCATATGGTCGGGTGTATCTGGCAACAGAGTTTCATGGTTTATCTACCTAGATTGGTAACATTCCTGAGCATACAATTTTGGTATTACATATAACAATACATTCTTCACAATGAATCCAGTTATCCCTTGCATGTTGACTGCCACAATCATAACACAACTTTGATTTGCAATGAACGCAGGTACACCTTATACCCTCATTACAGTTTAATATACAACACAGTTTCTGTTTCATTTTAAGAAGGTTAATTCACCGTCACATACCCTATAGTATTCTGGAGTCGTATTCGTTTCCTTAGTTCTTACATCCCATATAAAGCGGTATGAGTCCGTCCCATCGTGCAGCGTGTACTCTTCATGTTCACACTCACGACACTGACGAAGACCGCATGAAGTACACATTCTTTTATAATTGACTAGACAACATAATTTGGTAGGACCTTTATAGGTCCTAAGAATATAATGGGACATATATTTATAACGTGCTCTTTCCTAAGCAAGGGGATGCTTTGCACTTGACTATACATTCATCGCAATGTATCCAACTATTCTTTACGTGACGAAGACCACAGTCTTTACAGAGACTAACATGGCAATGAGTGCAGCTGCGTTCCCGATCTATATTGCGATTAACGATACAACATAGCTTCGGTTTCATAGATCTAGGAAGTCTCTTTCCGCGTCGAGACGAGCTTGTCTCCGCGTCGCTGCTCGGCTGTAGTTCTTTTTGGATTGGATAACTCTTGTTGCCGGATTAAGGTTACCCCAACTACGTCTAACCTTTAGTTTCTTTGGAAGTCTTTTTCGTTTCATTTCTCCATTTCCTTAGACACTTTGGTACATTAAATTCACAGTGCTCGCAATCATTACCCTCACATGAAAGGTACTTTCTATTTAGTATAGTGGTAGAAGAATACATTATACGATGGCAGGCGGGACAACGCTTAAATGATTTATCACCTAGTGCATGTTCTCCACAAAACAACTTATTATGATATGGACATTTTGGACAAAAGTAATCTAACCATTCTCCTTTAACTAAACAACATAGCTGTCTCATATCTCGCTTCTATGGTCAGGGAAGTTGAATTTTGAGAGGACTGTATCTAGTATCCTATCAGGATCTTTCTCTCCTGTTTCGTCTTCGTATTCTTGGCAAGCTCTCAAGATCTCTCCTATAATTTTTCCCGGTTTGAATCCTGGTCGCTTTAGAACGTGGCGTCCTAGCACTACGCAGTTACTTGCCTTCTGAACAGAAGTTATATCTAACGTTTTCATCTTCTCCAGAAGCCAATCGCCCGCAGGATACTCTCCTGTCCAAGCATCAGGTGTACGCCTTCCATAATGATCAGACCTCGCTAGAATTTCTATCTCCCGCAGAGTGAGACTAGCCTCTGCGAGATGTCTTGCGAGTCTACGAATTGCTTTCGAAGATGCACCGTTCGTATAGAAGTGATGAGGTGATAGATGATACTTCACCAAACAAGTAACCGCTTTGGTAAAGTCTATTGGAGCACGAAGTCTTTCCAGAAACTTCTTTGTTGGTTCTACTCCAGCATCCTCATGTCCTAAAGAACGTATTCTTCCATCTTCGAACTTCGTTGTTAACGGCTTTCCCATATCGTGACACAGTGCAGACATCATCACGATAAAGTCATCCGTTAATCCTCTAGCGGCATCTACTACTAAGAGAGTATGATCCCATACATCCCCTTCGGGATGCCACTCATACTCCTGTTCACAACCTACCATAACTTCTAGTTCTGGAAAGAACCTTAACAGATTAGCACGACGCATAAACTTAAGACCAATGGAAGGTGTCTTTCCCTTCACCAGAAGTTTCTCAAACTCCGGAAGGATCCTCTCCCCTGGAAGCTCGGAGAGGGCTGCTTCCTTACAAAGTTCGGTGAGCTCTACATCAGCCCACATCTCAAACCTTGCAGCGAACTGTGCTGCGCGGAGAGCTCGAAGAGGGTCTTCAAGAAACGACTTAGGATCCGTCGCTCTCAAGACCTTCTTCTCCAGGTCCGCTCTACCACCGAATGGGTCAAAGAGTTTATTGTCGATGGGATCATATGCCATCGAATTGATAGTAAGATCACGTCGCTTAGCTGCTTCGTCGATTCCCATGAAAGGGTCACACTCAGTATCAAATCCTTTATGACCCTTCCCTATCTTGTTATCCCTACGAGGTACACTAAAGTCGACATCCCATCCCGCGATCTTGAAGACTCCGAAAGCTGCTCCCACTTTGTCTACGGAACCAAACTGAGATAGAATCCTTTCTATCTGTTCCGCATTCAGCTTATGAATCTCGATGTCGTAGTCCTTTATAGACTTGTTGAGAATGGTATCTCTAACAGCACCACCTACGACTAAAGGCAGACCACCAGCTTCTCGTAAGGCTACGATTACTTTGTGAAGAGGCGACCCAGAGATTATCATTTTGTAGGACCAAACCAGTGACTAAGTTTATTAATATATGTCGTTCTAACAGTACAGGGCATTATTCTTTTATCCCATATGTTATTCGAATGAGGATCAATAGGATAACCAGCGTCATCCTTTATGGGAGATGCTCCCCATACAATAAGATAACAATTGCTGCAGTATCCTATACCACAGAATTTACATTTAGTATATGGATGTATAAGACAGCAGAGGTTATTCTGTTCCACCGAGATTGCACCAAGGCTGTGATTTGTCTTCCTTTTTCTCTGGAGTCTCTACCCGAATGATCGGACTCTGTTTAAGAAAGGAGAACATGAACTTAGAACATTTCTTGCATTCAGTGCAAGGAATGAACTTTCCTTCTTTGTCTATGTGGCACCATCGCGCGTGGCCACACATACAAACATCCTTCATTATGTTCATATCAGATTTAGAACTACCATCAGTCCGATGACGACTGCGATGGCAATAAGGTTCACCCAGGGATGCGATCCACAGTATCCGAGGATGTTATACGCTTTGAGATACTCAACGGTCATCATTTCTTCCTGTTCCTTTTTCATTTGTCCTCCTAGTGTATGGTGCTATTCTCCACCCGCTTCATAGCCTGAATAAGTTCTACACCCACAAGACATTCACATATCTTCTTTACTATGTCTTGCGGAATGGTATACCCGCTGTAGTCGCCGTGCTTGACAAAGGAAACAAGCTCTTCCTTTGTCTTAAAGACTACTTTATCTTTCCATTCTTCTATAGCATCTTCTTTATCCCAACAGGAACAACCATTACTGTGTACGTAAATATATCCTTCATGGTTGATATAAAATCTATGTTCGGAGTGAGAGTAGTCTGCATCGGCGTCATAGACATATCCGACACAAAAGGCGCCACAAGTTATTTCAACCCAAGAACCGTCTTGCTCTACATTAAGTACTTCTTTCCACATCCAGGACTCCATATAACCTCCATTAAAACCAATTTATTTCTTCTAGTCTATCTGGATACCATCCAGATCGAATTCGTAAAGGATAAGAATATATAGTACACTTGTAATTACAATAAGGGCAATCAGGCCTCATATTACTATCTACTATATGATCCCAACATAACTTTCCTTTGCAATGGCTACACTGTCCAACAGGATTGACCATGCAACAGAGTTTCATTCTATGCATCCATCTTTAATGCCGTACGTAAATTTCATTCCCTTTTTCTCTTTGTAGATAGCGGCTCCATACCTTGAGATATTATAAAGAGGATGGTATGGTCTACCTCCTTGATTATCCCTGCTATATTTTTGATGACAGTCCATACACATATGTACTAAGCATCCGTAACAGACTACATAAGGATTGATTTGACAACAGAGACTCATGCCCCAGATCCTTTCACGTTGCTAAGAAGCATTAGTTGGTTGAGAAAGTCAGAGAGCTTCTTGACATTGGTATGTCCAAATATACATACTGACTGGGCTGGTTCGAATCCATTCTCCTGGCCGTCGGAGGGAGATACTAATACTAGAGATAGAATACTTCCTTCAGGGTTACGTCTAGCTCTAGCCATCACCCAACCAAGGTCCACTAGTTCTACACTCTCCATGTTATCTCCAGTCGTAGTATCTGAACATTGCTTGTACGTTGGGTCTCTTCTCTCTATTACCATTGTAGACGACGAAGGACTTAAGGCATCTTTGTCCTGTTATAACTTCGATAGCGTCTAGAGTACGTCCCGAAAAGAAACTATCGTCTACGAATATAAAGGGTCTATCGAGTCTTATACTGTCGAACTTTGTCATATGACGCAAGCCACCAGGAAGTATTATTCTGTTTCTGTTCCTTCCCAATCCTATCTTACGGCCGAACTCTCCCGATAAGACTAACGGATTATTGGGAAATAGCTTCTCCGCCTTCTCTACTAAGGGTATGAATAGCTGGACATTCTTCTTTATGAACGAGTCTATGCTAGTAAAGAAGACTTGTCCACCTATGTACCTTCTTAGGTGGCTATCGACTATCTCGTTGAAGTTCATAGTTAAATTGGTGCCCAGTGTAGGATTTGAACCTACAACCTATCCCACGTAAAGGGAGTGCTCTACCGTTGAGCTAACTGGGCAGATGTGGGCAGGAGAAGTATGTCAGGTATCACCCCAACAATGTCTCCAGCGCAATGGGCTTATCGCTAGTTCCTTACTACTTGGATTGATGGTCCGTTTTCGTAAGGAGTTCATGGCCCAGTCCGTCTTGCAATGTGTCTCGCGACACACCCCACATCAAATCGTTAATGCTTGCACTTGCAAGGGTTGCACACACCATTGCAGTTGCACTTAGGCTCGACCTTCTCACACTCGTGATCGCAGCACTTCTTGTCGTGACCCTTACAGCAGAAGCAGTCACGAACTTTGATCTTCATCTTGGTGAGAAATAAGCCTAAGCCTGGAACACATATGACGAAGACCCACCAGAGGTCGACCAACAGATGGAGCGGGCCGCCACCATGAGGACACTGTAGGATCTCGATCATTAGCGTTTCTCCTTAGTCATCTTATCTACATCTAAGAGTTTAATAACCAAAGCGACTTGCTCTTCTGTACTAGCTAGCTTCGACCACTCCCATATTGTTTCATAGTAAGACTTAGGATGGAGAGCTTGTTCAATGATGAGTTCCTTATGTTCGTCTCCACAAAACGGCCGACCATCACCGGGACCACTATATCCAAATCCTATTGTCATATTGGCAGGCCTGTAGAGACTCGAACTCTATCTAAGGGCTTCAAAGACCCTTGTGCTACCATTACACCACAGGCCTAAATTGGTGGGTAGGGTGAGAATCGAACTCACGTGGGCTCTCGCCCAGCGGATTTACAGTCCGCCGCCAATTCCCGTATGGCCTCCTACCCGACAAAATTATTTCATTAACGGACCAATCTTCTCCTTCATCTCCGGAGATATATAAACGCCTTCGTTAACCATTCCTGCATGAATCTTCCGAAGCTTCTCTTCTAGAAGAATGAGACGCTGTTCCTTTTCCTCGAGCGTCTTATTTCTTTCCGTAAGGAGTTTCTCTGTAAGTACCAAACTCTTCTCCCGCTGGATAAGACTTTTCTCCTGAGCGTCAAGCTTAGATTCCTCTTCCTTCTCCTTCGCAACGATGGAAGCTCTCTTCTTAAAGACAACTAGTATATAGCCTGGGGAGCCAGCATAACCTTGGATATCAACTACTTCCCATTTCTGCCCGACCAATTCATTTATCATTACGGTCGCTTCATCACGAGAGGGACGTTGCTCAATCTTGTATATCCATCTGTCTTCTTTCGGCTCAGGCTCGTTGTGCGGCACCTCGGGCGGATCGCCTGGGTGGTTGGGTAGGGGGACCATTGCATGTCTCTTTATCATTTCCAATGTATTAATCCCTTCCGCTAGACATTCTGTGCACATGTTATCCCCCTCTCTTCTTAAGCTGTTCTACTTCATCCTGCAGAGCGGCTAGTCTATCTTCATGCTCGGCAAGGATCTTTTGAATAGACTTATCACAGACGGTAAGATTACAGTCCCTCTCCTCAATGATATCCTCGAAGAGAAGGTCGAAGAGAAAGTGTCTGAAAGAGATTAACATGTGGCTTCCTCACCTTCATATGGCCTAGTGTTCATTATAATATCCGGTTGTAGCATAGAAGAATAAAGCCTTATTCTTTTCTTCCTGTGTTGCCAACCTTATGATACTTCTTACACGGATATTAAATATACCCGGTTTGCCATAGTCAACCTGTACCTCTCCGTCCTTGTGAATGCTTCTATAAATACCCACCTTACCAGTGGGATAACATCCATAAGATTCACAGACACATTTATCTACTACTACAAAGTCTCCTGGATTAAATGTCATATGAACCAAGTATTACTTATCTCTTTCTCTTCATCACGTTCATTAAAGTGGCAGTCTTCGCAATGGCCTCGATAGTATTCTTTGGATCTACATCGTGGACAGGTCATTTCTTTTTCCTCTTTCCCTTGCAGAAGAGATTATCTATTACGTCCTGATGTGTATAGATGTATACACCACACTTGAGGCACTGAGCATCAACGACAGATTCCTCTTTACCTTGTATAACTACTTTTCTTACCTTGAACTTATGTAGTTGAAGTCGCTTCATGTATATGTCGTCCGCCAATGTGAAGAGGGATCTTCTCCTTCAATGGGAATTAGTTCGTAGTGGCCACTCGTATAGAGTGCACCAGTCTTCCATTTAATATCTTTAGAATGGACCGAACAATACATAAGACGATCTTTGACATGTGTTTTATTAAGACATTCCTCACAAAGAAGATTCTTACATACATTACAATATACAAGAGTATGGATACGACAACAAAGGTTGTAAGCGTTCATCTCTTCCTTTTCTTTAGAACGGGTCTATATATTCCGCTAGGTGTGAGAAGTCTTGAGTTGAGATCCATCCATCTCTTAGCTCCTCTAATATTACACAGGCAAACAATATGATTGAAATCTTCTGGCTTGGGTGTATAGTCCGTTCGCTTATGTAGTTCCCTCAAACAATCCTCACAGTATCGACGTCCGCAGAACATACATACCATAATGCCGTTCAGTGAACAGCAAAGATTTTGATTGGGTGTAGTCATTTCCTTTTCTGCTTATTGCCGATCTCGCGGAGTGAGGTCCCCTTCGGGACCTCGATAAGCCCGATATTATTGTCGTCGAGTTTCAATATGCAGTATGGTCCTTCTACATTGCAGGACATAGTGGCTCTTACGTTACCACATCTGTAGGGAGATATCTGATCCGTAAAGACGAGGGTATGCTCCTTATCTGCCACCCAACAGTTCTCACAGAATTTTCCATTACAGATTCTACACTCGACATCTGTATTAATGATACAGCATAACCCGTTCATGACTTCGAATACGGGGGCATCTGAGATGGATGGAAGACTGTATCCACGAGCTCTGCGGTCTCTTTGTATGATAGTTGATTCTCATGAAAGAGTCCGCTAAGAATGTCCCAAGCTTCGCCGGAGGTCTTTCCATCCTTCTTCAGAGCGGTTAGGACGATCACGAGCGACTCCCTCATGCTCATGCGCTTCATTAGATTTCGTACCTCCCTTTAATAGTGTTAATGAACTTTGCTGTCTTTATCTCTTCAGGAGTCATTATGACTAAAACATATTGAGAGCCAAAGGTTTCATGCCCTTCTTCGACACCCATAAATATCTCATAGCCATCTTCCCATATATGGGTTATTGGTCCCACATGCATTTGGTTATCACAATCAGGACAATGAATCTTAACCCAATCGCCTATATGTAGACTCATTCCTTCTCCTCCCATACTACAAGAAAGACCTTCGCGGCACAGTTATAACAACCTACTTCTTTATCCCCTTCGTGATCCATTGTAGTCAGTTCGGGCGCCATTCTATCGAGACTGACTTTGCATCGTGGGCACTTGAAGATTGGCTTCATGTTATTCTTTTGGTATCAAAACTACTCTGAACACTTCAACAGTGTAATGAAATCTATTGTGAGCCTTCTGGAAGTTGATATAGGTCTCGAATATAAATTCGTCGAGAGTGCCATCTAATCCAGCACATGCTATCTCCTGCATACGGTCGAGGGCACATCTTCCATCTAGCTTCCATAGTATAACCTGAAAGACTTCGAACTCATGTCGTGCAACGAGAGCTCCCTTCACCTTGTCATGCTTGGCCGACTTGAAGGTTCCCGTCTC
>Ga0315284_10000183_pt1 | contig 85852 bp, 77 predicted proteins | sample YL17G09_16_MG_FD_203696 | JGI IMG/M metagenome (GOLD analysis project Ga0315284, IMG submission 203696) | Sediment microbial communities from Yellowstone Lake, YNP, Wyoming, USA - YL17G09_16 | ecosystem: Environmental > Aquatic > Freshwater > Lake > Sediment | place: USA: Wyoming | collected... | reverse complement strand
GGGATCATGAGAACGTTTTGCCAAATGGCAAAACGGTGTGGTAGTGTTTGTCTTTATAAAGTTCAGCAGCACTCCTGTAATATTTTGTCGTTGCCCTTGACAGTTTATTGAGTCCGTGTCCAAAAAGTAGGGCAAGATAGTATCTTGCCGCTACATTGGGGATGAAATAACCACGGAGATCGCCCAATATGGCGGCCTCAGAATATTTTTATGGGGCTTTTTGGACAGCCTCTTAATTATCTTCCCCTAATTACTTGCATAAACACCTTGACAACCGCCGGATCGAAGAGTTTCCCGGATTGCTGCTGAATATATTCCAAAGCGGCCTGACGAGGCCACGCAGGTCGGTACGGACGAGCAGAAGTCAGTGCGTCATAAACATCCACGACAGCAAAGAGGCGGGCCGGGAAGGGAATCTGCTCTTCGCGCAGGCCGTCTGGGTAACCACTGCCATCCCAACGCTCATGGTGATAGTGGGGAATGTCCAAGGCAGGAGCCAAATAATTCACAGTTGAGAGCAGGTGGTAGGCAAGCCCGGGATGGCTGCGCATGATCTCCCATTCGGCATCATTCAGCGGACCTGGCTTGTTTAGGATGTTTTCGGAAATCCCTAGCGTACCGATGTCATGGAGCAACGCACCCCGTCGGAAATGAAGAAGTTCTCCCTCACCCACGCCAATGGAACGAGCCAATTTAATGGTCAAGTCAACGACACGGTAGGCGTGCGCGCCACTTTCCCGGTTGCTTAATTCAAGCACCTGCGTCCAACTCTCAATCGTTGCGTCATAGGCCAGACTCAATTCGGCATTAGTCCGCTGGAGGTCCTGAAATAAGTAAGAGCTGTCAATGGCTACGGCAGTCTGACCCGCAATCGTAGCCAGGAAATCCAGCCAGTCATCATCCGTATGCAATACCGAACGGTGATAGATTTCCAGAACCCCTCTAACTTGCCCTTTGGCAATCAAGGGCACAGCATAGTAATTAGCGAACTTCTCTTGAACAAGATTGAGGGGAAACAGGGAATCCGTGGGTAGACTTCCCAGATCGGGAACACTGATCGTACGGCGCTCAAGTGCTGCCCTGCCGGCGTAGCCTTGTCCGATCATCACAGACAAAGGCTGAAGCCTCTTCGTTTGGAAACCTTGTCCGACAACATACTCCAACATGCGGGTATTTGGGTTGAATACCAGGATGTCAGCCGCGTCCATGCCTAATTGGATGATCATTTGCCGTAAAATGACGGATAGCGTTACATTCAAATCGAAGCTGGCGGTGATTGCCGCGTCGACGGCATGTAAGGCAGATAGCCGCCGTACCTGACATTGGCTCTGTTCAGCAGCCTTCACTCGCTCGGTCACCTCGCGCACAATGGCAATCACGCGAGACTCATCCAATTGAACCAGGCGAGCCTCGAACCAACTTTCCCCTTCCGGGACCTGCAACCGGTATTCAATCGAAACTGTTTTACCCGTCTTGAAAGTCTCTTGGATGGCGCGATCAAATTTTGAGCCGATTTCCGCGGGAAGGACTTCCCGCATTGGATGACCCAAAAACTGTTCCGGGGGTAAGTATAGCGCGGACATTTTGCCGCCCCTGTAATCTAAAATCCGACCATCTACATCTATCGAAAAGAGAAGGCCAGGGAAAGCGCGAAAAATCGCATCCAGTTGAAGAACTGCCTCCGACTTTTTTCGCTTACCAATATCAGGACGGTTCATTAGGGAGCTAATCTCCATGTTCTAAACCGAGTTTATTCTCCAAATAACGCCAGAAATGCGGACGCGGGGCACGGTGAACCCCCTGGGTCACCGCGCCCCTTCCCGCCGCGCCATCCGGTACTCGCCGTTCAGTATCCGAGGGAACTGGCTAGCTGAACGGGACGATTCAAAGGTATGTGTAGATGTTCACTAAAGGTCCGTGCAAGTTTGTTTGCAAGATCGGCCAGCGAATCAACACGGATAGACTTGACAAGATCGCGCTCTTCTTCAGTGAACGAAAAAGTCTCTCCCTGGAAACCAGCTTTGAGCGCCAGTTCCGGGTCTTCTAGCAACAGATGACAGAATTGCTGGTTGATAACTGCCGCCGCCAGTAGACGGCTTAATTCCAGGCGGTTACCCGATAGGCCACGGATCATTAGAGAGACAGTGGGTTGGTATGTCTTGGTTTCTATCATTCAGCCTCCTTTATGTTTTTCTCAAACGATGCTTGTAACGATTTCCCTTGCGCTGCTGTCAGCCAGAAGGCCCCGGCTGCAATCACAACATCCCCCAGGCTGAAGGCCACCTGGTAAGGGAAGCCTTCCGGCGGCAAGAAACGATCTGAAAGCCAAACGAGATGGGTGTCCGCCGGCATTAACAGGACATCCTTGCCATAGCCGAAACGGCTGCCGAGCGGGACCGTTTGCACGACTTCCTGCGTGACAAGGCGGCTGGCAGTCTGTGGACTGATGGGCATGAACCCACCGTTGGCCGCAATGACGAGCAAATTGAGCGTCAAACCGAGGGCCAGCAGCCAGGTCCCTGACAGGCGCCGGTTGAGCCAGCAAAAGACCAACAGCAAGATTTGCGAACTCAACAGCCCGGCAGAAACCCAACTATCGGGGATGCGTGCCCGCGTGGCTGGCAGGTAGAAAGCAAAGAGTTGCGGCAGGAAGGCGAGAACAACCAGCCACGGGACACGCAACGGAGGGAATACCCACGAATGCTTTTGCCAGCGGGCCAGGAGCAATCCTGCTGGCACCCCATGCAGGATTGCAATGAGAAGAATCAAGGTTTAGTGAGGTCCGATTCCGCCACTTTCGGGTGCGCCAGCGCCCAAGACGAACAGGACCAGCGCAAGGAGAGCAAAAACGACCTGCACGTGCTGGCGGTTGATCTTCTGAGTGAAGAGGGAGAGTTTAAAAAGTTTAGTTTTCATGAGTCACCTTTTCTGTATTTGATTTGTGTCTAAACTATACAACAGGGCAGGCTGCAAAGGTGGCTTCAAAATCTGTCTCGAAGATTAAAAAAAGCCCCCACAGGGGCTAAGAGATTCTATACTTCTCAAGCGCTTAGTTGCCGGTACAACGTTTCCGTCTCTTTTGAAGGATCAACCCCCAGTTCAGCGCGCAGGGCGTCCCGACAAGCCTGATACTGCCAGACGACAGCCAAGCGTTCCCCCCGTTCAGCGTGAAGTTGCATCGCCAGACAATGGACATCCTCGCGGTATGGACCAATCTTCAAGGCCTCCTGGCAGGCCTGCAATGCGGCTTGCAGATTACCACTCTGGCGATGGAGGTCGACCTGCCGTTTTAGGGCGTCTAAACAGATTCGATCCAGGCGCTCACGCTCAGGCCAGGCCCAGGTGGCATCCACACCTTGAAGGTAAGGGCTATTCCTAAGGCTGGCGGCAGCGTTCAAATGAGCAATCTTTTCCTCGATTTGCATCTCATTTTGCGCCTTATTTAAGTGTGCCGTGAAGTCCTCGATATCATACTCGTAATCCAGGAAGCGGTTAAAGTAATAGTGGTTATCCTCGAACAGGATAATATCCTTTCCAAGGGCGCGTCGCAAACGGTACAAGTCGTTTTTAAAGCGAAGCTTCAATTGGGCTGTGTCCATTTCTGGCCAGAGGGTTTCACCGATCTCCTCTTTCGTGAGAGGACACGATGCGGCTAAAATATAGAAGAATAACTCACATACGGAGGTCGTCTTCCACTGCGCTGACGTTACCAACTTTCCGTTGACCCACACTCGCGGCTTGCCAAAGGCCTGGATGGTCAGATGAGGGGCCTGGATAGGAACAGTATGAAGTAAGCGGCGCAGGCGTTTGCGCAAGCCTGGCAATTGTGCTTCGATTTTCGCAACTCTATCCAACCAATAAGTTAGAATAGACCCAATTTCGGCATCCTCTTGCAGAATCACCAGCCAGGGACGCGCCCGGCGGATAATCTGGAGGATGGGAAAAATTATTGATTCCGGTTGTCCTGTCTTTAATGCAATTTGCAAGCAAGAACGTGCCGACAGAATTTCTCCTGATCCAAGATATGCCGCAGCCAACCAGACCCGGCTCCAGGCCGCCTCCGCGACCAGACCGCCGCGCTGGAAATAATCCAGAGCCTGTTCCAAGTCGACGGTGGCGGCTGGATTATTTTCGATCAATCGCAGGCAGCCTCGTTCCAGGTGGAACAGGCCGCGTTCGTAATTCGAATCAGAAAGATTGACGAGTATCTCAACTCGGCTTAGATAAAGGTGCGCTTCCTTGACTTGGCCGCGCAATCGTGCCAGACGGGCCCGCGCCAGGCTGAGATAGTTGGTCAAAAATTGATAACTAACCTGCTGTATGACTTCAATGGCCCTGGAATATGCCTGGTCAGCGGATTCGTATTCGTTTAGGTCGGTATATACGTCACCGAGGCTGGTCAGAAGCAGCGCTTCATGCCAGGGGGAAATACTCTGCCTAGCACATTTCAAACCCACCTCGAACGCTCGGACGGCCTGTTCATACTCACCCTGATAATGGTACAGTACTCCCAGATTATTGAGTACATTCGCTTGCGAATGTATATTGTTTTCCCTGCGCCATTTTGCCAATACTTGCTCGTATACAAGGCGGGCAGCCACATAATTGCCATTGGCGCGGTAGGTCATTCCCAATTCCATCCGCACCCATGCTGCTCTCTGCTCATCCTCCAACTGTTCATAACGCCGCAGCACATCTTCCAGGATGTGGACCGCCTCTGTAATCTTCCCCAAATGGTGAAGACTGAGACCCTTGAAACGCTCGGCTTCAGCGTATATCGCTTGCAAGTCCGGTCTATTCTCACTCAAGCGCAGGGCTTCGTCAGAATCTTGCAAAGAACTGGCATAGTCGCCGGCAAGACGGTAAGCTGCGGCGCGCCGGACGAATGCCAGTGCCAAGCCAGGGAGGTTGTCAGTTTTCCGAAATTCCAATACGGCTCGGTCAAGGATTTTCAGCGCAATGCGCCCCTCACTCAAAACACACAAGAGTGCCCCTTTGAGCGAGAGCAGAGACGGGCGTTCTTCAAGCAGTCTGGCAGGCAACTCTTCCAGCCAGGTTCGGAGCGTGATGAGATGCTCGCTCAAAAGCATCGGCGTCCCCGCAAGCTCCACCAGGTCGGCCAGAAGGTTGGGATTGCCAGACTGACGATAGAGCGCATAGGCTTTTTCCCACTCATGACGCTCCTTATAGACCTCGGCCAGGCGCAAGAGAATAACCTGGGCCCTTTCAGGCTCTTCCTCGCGGATCCGTTGCTGTAAGAATTCCTGAAAGAGGTGATGGTAACGCAGCCATTTCCCACCCGGGCCGACCGGCAGGACAAACAGGCTGTCCTGCCGGATTATTTTGATCAGACTCTTCCAATCGCTTTTCCCAAAAACAGCCTCGCACAAATCGGCATCGAACTCTTCCAGTAGTGAGGTCTGGAGCAGGAACTTGCGCAACTTGGGGGGCTGTGGGGTGAGAACTTGTTGGTCGAGATAACTGGCAAGGTCCACTCCAGCAGTGCGGGCAGCCCGCGTCAGGTCCGGGACGCCGCGAGCCACACGGCCGGCCGAGAGATGCAAACCGGTAATCCAGCCCTCCGTCTGCTGCATCAGTTCCTCGACAGCACTATCCGCCAGAGTCATCCCATAGTCCATTTCAAAGAGGGCACGGATCTCATCGGGGCGGAAAGCCAGTTGTTCCAGGTCAAATCCGGCGACCTGCTGGTGTGCCACCATAAGGGTGATGTCGGGTAATGTCGGCAAACGGCGAGAGGAAAGAACAACGTGACAATTCTCACCAGCCAGGTAGACGAATCGACTGAAAAGGTCGCGAACGGAGGCTATGGTATCTACACATTGATAATCGTCCACCACCAGAGTGAAATGCTCGCCAATCTGGCCGTCTATCTCGTTGACCAGGACAGAGAGCAGGCGTTCAGAGTCTCCCTCGAGATTGGTCAAATTTCTCAAGACGGCATTCGACTGTTTACCAAACTTGGGGAAGCGCTGTTCCAGAGCAGCAATCAGGTAAGCACAGAAACGCTGGGGATCTTTATCCAGAGCATCCAACGAAAGCCAACAGACGGGCATCTCGGACTGGCGGGCGAAGTCCACCAGCAGGGATGTTTTGCCATAACCGGCAGGAGCGGCGACGATAATAAGTTTCTTGTCCAGCAAATCGTCGAAAAGTGCCAGCAGCCGCGCCCGATGCAGGATCTCCGGGCGGAGCGAGGGGACGATGATCTTGGTGCGGCTGAGAGGGATTTCGGCAACGGTCATAAGCTGTACAAACAATTTTACTCGTTTCCGGGGTAAGTGTATGCCATGTCTTTGCCGGCCCTTTCTTGCGGTATACTCTGCTTGATCAACCATTACAGAGTACTGCGGATATATCTGAACCAAAACCCCGTCATTTGTGAGTAATGCGATAAAAGCAAGTTCAGAGATCTAAGCAAGAAGCAGTAAGGACAGAATCCCATGAAACAACTCCTCCAGAACATGCGCGACGGCAAAACCGTCGTCACCGAAGTGCCCGTACCCACGCCACAGCCGGGTATGAATCTCGTGAAAGTCGCCGCCTCGCTTGTCTCCGCCGGGACCGAGCGCATGCTGGTGGAGTTCGGCGAGAAATCGTTGATCGGTAAAGCCCGTTCCCGCCCTGACCTGGTCCGCCAGGTGTTCGATAAAATGCGCCGCGAGGGAGTGATTTCAACCCTCCAGGCCACTTTCGACCGCCTTGACCAGCCTATGGCGCTTGGTTATTCCTCCGCCGGGACGATCATCGCACTCGGGGAAGGGGCGGATAGCTTCAAGGTGGGCCAACGCGTAGCCTGTGCGGGTGGCGGCTATGCTGTCCATGCCAAGTACAACGTCGTGCCGCGCGCCCTGCTCACGCCGCTGCCCAATTCCGTAGACTTCGAGTCGGCTGCCTTCACCACCCTCGGCGCGATTGCCCTGCACGGCTTCCGGTTGGCCGAGCCGCAGGTTGGCGAACGGGTGGCGGTCATCGGTCTGGGTCTTTTGGGACTGTTGACGATCCAGATTGCCGCGGCAGCCGGATGCCGGGTCTTCGGCATTGACACCAATCCGGAACGGGTGAAGCTTGCGGAGCGTTTCGGACTCCCAGCCTGCTCCCGCAATCAAGCCGTGGATTCAGCCCGGGCCTTCACCGCCAACCGCGGCTTCGACGCGGTGCTCATCTGCGCCGATACATCATCCAACGATCCAGTCGAGCTGGCCGGAGCTATCGCCCGCGACCGGGCCAGGATCGTGGCAACCGGCGCGGTCGGGCTGACCCTCCCGCGCAAGATCTATTACGAAAAAGAGCTGAATTTCATCAACTCGCGTTCCTATGGACCGGGCCGCTATGATCCTTCTTACGAGGAGGCTGGTCACGACTATCCCATCGGCTACGTGCGCTGGACGGAGGGCCGCAACTTCCAGACAATTGTGGAACTGATGGAAAGCGGTAAGCTGAATGTTCAGCCGCTCATCACGCATCGTTTCCCGATCGAGAAAGCTGCGGAAGCCTACGAAATTATTACCGGGAAGAAGAAAGTGTCGTTCCTGGGTGTGTTGCTTACCTACCCACAAGAAGTGTCAAGTATTCCTGTATCACGTGTCACGTTCCCTTCCGCACACGTGGCACGTGGCACGCCTGCCCTGAGCGAAGCCGAAGGGTCGCACGTGACACTTGGCGTCTTGGGCGCCGGTCTCTTCGCCAACGCGACTTTGCTTCCGGCCATCAAAATGCTGAAAGATATTGAGTTAGTTGGAATTGCCTCGGCTGGCGGTCTTCACGCCCAACATTCGGGACGAAAGTTCGGTTTTGCTTACGCCTGCGCTGACGATGAACAAATATTGAAAGACCCGAACATCAACACGGTCGCCATCTTGACCCGCCACGCTACGCACGCCGACCTGGCAGTGAAGGCATTGCAGGCAGGCAAGCACGTCTTCGTGGAGAAACCGCTGGCGATTACCAGTGATCAGCTAGCTGTCATCAGTGGTCAGTTGCTCAAGACTGAACACTGTTTACTGATGGCTGGTTTTAATCGCCGCTTTGCCCCGCTGGCCGTCGAACTCTCCAGATTCCTCGCCAATCGTACTGAGCCGCTCTACGTTCACTACCGCGTCAATGCCGGATACATTCCCCTCGGCCACTGGACACAAGACCCGGCTCAAGGCGGCGGACGGATCATCGGCGAGGGCTGTCACTTCGTGGACTTTCTCACCTTCCTGGTCGGCGCTGTGCCGGTCTCGGTCACTGCCCACGCCTTGCCGGATAACGGCAAGTACCACGAAGACAACGTCTCGATGACCTTTGCCTTCCCAGACGGCTCGCTCGGCGTGGTGGACTATCTCGCCAACGGCGACAGGTCCTTTCCCAAGGAACGCGTCGAGGTTTTCTGCAGCGGACGGGTGGCTGTGCTGGACGACTTCCGCTCGCTGGAAACGATGCGGGACGGACGACGTAAAATCGTGAAGAAAGCCCAGGATAAAGGCTGGTTCGGCGAGTGGCAGGCGTTCGCCAAAGCCATCCACACGGTCGGACAGCCGCCGATTCCTTATGAACAACTGGTCGGTGTGACGAAGGTCACCTTCGCGGCGGTCGAGTCTCTGCGGACCGGTCAAAGTGTAAAGATTTAGCATGAATTTCACCATCGAAGGCCCATCACTCGGGCAGACCGCCGTCTCCGCTCCCATCCTCCGGGCCTTACCGGAGTGGTTCGGCATCGAAGCAGCTATCCTGCAATACGAGCGGGAGATCAATAACCTGCCCACCTTCCTTGCAAAATCAGACGGACAGGTATTGGGGTTTTTGAGCCTGAAACAACACAACTCCTACTTGGCTGAAGTGTACGTGATGGGCGTCAGACCGGAAACCCAGCGCGGCGGCATCGGACGGGCGCTGGTGGAAGCCGCCGAGGCGCACGCCCGGGGACTGGGCATCGAGTACATGCAGGTCAAGACGCTGGGGACATCGAACCCTGACCCGGGTTATGCCAGAACGAGGGCTTTTTACGAGGCGCTGGGCTTTCGTCCGTTGGAAGAGTTGAAGCAGATTTGGAACGAACAAAATCCATGCCTGATCATGGTCAAGCGGCTTTAACATAACGGTTCACTTTGGCTGGCACCCCGGAGGAACTCAGCCTGTCCATCAAACCGGTCAGCGAGCAGTCGAAAGAGTCTGTCCAATCTGTTGCCTGGAGAGCAAAGGATCAATATGTCCATCCGACCCTGGAAGGTCCTGGAATCAAACCATCTGCGCAAAAACGTGCGCGTGGATCAATGCGAGTTCCCCAACGGGAAGATCGTCGAGGCGGTTGTGCTCGAATATGGGACGTGGGTCACGATCCTGGCCCTCACGAAAGATCAGCAGGTCGTGCTCATCAAGCAATACCGGCATGGCGTGCAGAAAGTGATCGCGGAACTGCCCGGTGGTGTCATGGACAAAGATGATGCAGGCCCAAGGGGAGCGGCAAAGAGGGAACTTTTGGAAGAGACTGGTTATTCCAGCGATACTTTCATCCAGGTCGGCAAGGCCTCCCCAAACCCGGCCAACCAGACCAATTTGATCTATTCGTTCCTGGCTTTGGCTGTGGAAAAGGTCAGCGGACAGACTTTGGATGACACAGAAGAGATCGAAGTGTTTCTCAAACCGCTGGAGGAAGTCATCGCCATGGCTCGGAATGGCGAACTGCTCCAGTCAATGCAAGTCAGCACGTTGTTCTTTGCGCTGGCCTATCTGGGCCGGATCGTGTAAATGGCACCCTTTTCGAAGCTGTCTATCGCCTTCAAAGCCTTGAGCCAGTTGGGATTCCGGCCCGTGGGGCTCAACGCGCTCTACCAGTTGGGACTGGTGACGGGACATTATCGAAGGACAGAAAATAGAGAATGGGGAATAGAGAATAGTGATTCGAGATTCGAGATTCGAGATTTGTTCGATCTCCCAGGTCAGGATGAACTTCTAAAGGTATTAGAGAAAAAGGGGATGGAAAAATTACTGGCAGACGCCGAAGAAATTGTAGCGGGCAAAGTGCGCCTCTTCGGCGGCGAGGCAGTCCCACTTCAATTAACCGTACCAGGCGAACTGGCCCATTGGACTGACTACGAGAGAAGCAAAGCCTTCATTCCCTATTCCCTGATTACCGAATTACCCGTTCACGATATCAAATTCATCTGGGAACCGGCCCGCTTCGGCTGGGCCTTCACGCTTGGCCGCGCCCACCATCTGACCGGTGACGAAAAATATTCCGAAGCCTTCTGGCAATATTTCGAAACTTTCATAGATGCCAACCCTCCTTATCTCGGTCCTAACTGGACCTCGGGCCAGGAAGCCGCGATCCGGCTGATGGTCTTCGTCTGGGCCGCGCAGGTTTTCGCCACCGCACCCGCCTCCACGCCAGCGCGGATGCGCCGTCTGGCCGAGTCCGTCGCCGCGCATGCGGCCAGAATTCCGCCCACATTGGCCTACGCCCGCTCACAGCAGAACAACCATCTCCTCACCGAGGCCGCCGGTCTGTTCACCGCCGGGTTGGCTCTCCCCGACCACCCCGAGGCTTCTCGTTGGCGAAGCCGGGGTTGGAAGTGGCTGAATCACGGCCTCCAGGAACAAATTGATACCTACGGCGAGTACGCTCAGCACAGCACTAACTATCACCGCCTGATGCTTCAGGTCGTTTTGTGGACGAATGCGCTTATCCGTAGTAACGACTTGGGTTATTACTACCGCTGGCCACGCCAGACCACCGATGCCATCACGCGCGCCACCCACTGGCTGCTGGCCATCCTCGATTCCGATTCGGGCCGGACCCCCAACCTGGGCGCCAACGACGGGGCTTACATTTTCCCATTTGCCATTTGTCCATTTTCTGATTACCGTCCCGTCCTTCACGCCGCCGCCCGGGCCTTTCTCGGCTACGACCTGCCGCGCGGACCTTGGGACGAGCTATCACTCTGGTTCGGGATCCCTCTGGAGAATCGAAAATACGTCCAATTACCGCGCTATCTCGGTGACCAGCTCTACGGCAAAGACTCCTGGGCATCCCTGCGAACGGCGCAGTTCACCACCCGTCCCTCCCACGCCGACCAATTGCACGTGGACCTGTGGTGGCGCGGCCTGAACGTGGCTCAAGACGCCGGGACGTATCTCTACAATGCCGATCCGCCCTGGGACAACAGCCTGACCACTGCTTTCGTGCACAACACGGTGACAATCAATGGCCGCGACCAGATGAGGCGCGCCGGGCGATTCCTCTACCTGGACTGGGTCAATGCCTACCGAAAGAATGTAACAATCCACGAGCCCTCAGTGATACAGTGCGTGCGCGGACGCTACCGGACGCTTGGTTTTCGCCATACACGCATCGTCAGTGCGTCCGAAGACAACCACTGGCAAGTGGTGGACGAAATCTTACCTCTCCGATTTCTGCCTTCATTCTTCCGCCTTCATCCTTCCTCCTTTCGATTGCATTGGTTGCTGCCAGATTGGGAATGGAAGTTAGAGAATAGAGATCAGAGAGTAGAAATTAGGCTGACGTCGCCGCATGGGCCGGTAATGCTCATCATTAACCGTTCTCCATCCACCATTCCCTGCACCTTTTCCGTTGCTCGCGCCGGAGAACTGCTCACCGGCGTTGGCGCTCCCGACCCAACCCGCGGCTGGATCTCACCCACCTATGGAGTCAAAGTTCCGGCCTTATCGCTGACCATTGAAACAATATCCGCAAATGATGTACAATTCGTCAGCGAGTTTATTTTCCCATGAGCTATCGAGCAGCTGTCGTCTTGATTGAAAACGGACAGATTGCGCTGATCGAGCGCCATCGCCAGGGGCTGCATTATTTCACATTCCCCGGCGGCCACGTGGACCCCGGCGAGACACCCGAACAGGCCGCCGTCCGCGAGACTGCTGAGGAGCTTGGTTTGCAGGTAGTTGTCAAGCGGCTGCTGGCTGAAATCTGGTGGCATGGTAAACCACAGTATTACTACCTGGTGAAGGCCGACGGCGGCAATTTCGGGACAGGGATAGGCGAGGAACTGGCACAACCGCTCCCGGACAAAGGGACGTACCAGCCAGTCTGGACTCCGCTCCGAGATTTGCTCGACCTGCCGGTGCTGCCGCGCTCAATGGCGCAAATAGTGGTCGAGGCCCAGTCCGCAGGCTGGCCGGACACGGTGCCTGTTCTCCACGACGACAAGTAACATGCACATCCTTTTGATTCACCAGGCTTTCACCGCCCTCGACGAGCCCGGCGGGACGCGTCATCACGAACTGGCGCGCTATCTGGCCGCGCGCGGTCATAAGGTGACGGTGATTGCATCGCCCGTCAGTTATCTCACCGGCGCAGCCGCCTCTCTTTTCCCTGCTCCCTTTCCCCCCGCACAAGGGGAAATAGTCATCTTACGAGCGTATACCTACCAGGCGATCCATAGGTCCTTCGTCCACCGCGTTTTCGCTTTCATTTCTTTCATGACCTCCTCATTTTTTGCAGGCCTGGGCGTGAAGGATGTGGATCTGGTCTGGGGCACTTCGCCACCCATTTTCCAGGGCGCGACGGCCTGGCTGCTGGCATGGCTGAAACACGTCCCGTTCCTGTTCGAAGTGCGGGACTTATGGCCAGCGTTCGCCATCGCCATCGGGGTACTCAAGAATCCCCTGCTCATCCGCATGTCACTCTGGCTGGAGCGTTTCCTCTACCGCCGCGCCGACCGGGTGATGGTCAACAGTCCCGGCTACGTAGCGCACGTCACCGAGCGCGGCGCACAGCGCATCGAACTCGTCCCGAACGGCGCCGATCCGGAAATGTTCAACCCTGACGACGAGGGAGCTGCGTTCCGATCTGCCAACCACCTTAAAAACAAATTCGTGGTGCTCTACGCAGGGGCGCACGGAATATCGAATGATTTGGGCGTGGTACTGGAGGCGGCCCGCTCGTTGCAAATACTAGCTCCTGAAATTCAAATCGTCTTTCTCGGCGACGGGAAGGAAAAAACCAATCTACAAAAACAGGCCGAAGGTCTGACAAATATCCTGTTCCTGCCGCCTGTCCCAAAAGCCGAGGTGGCAGCCGCCCTGGCTGGAGCGGACGCCTGTCTCGCCATCCTCAAACCGATAGAGGAGTACAAGACCACCTACCCGAACAAGGTTTTCGATTATATGGCAGCCGGGCGGCCGGTGGTGCTGGCGATTGACGGGGTTATCCGCTCAGTGGTTGAGACCGCCAGCTGTGGCGTGTTCGCGCGGCCGGGCGACCCGTCCGCTCTGGCTGAGACAGTCCGGAAGCTAGCTGCGGACAAGACAAAAGCCCGCCAGATGGGAATGGCGGGACGGAAATATCTGGAGGAGCATTTCAGCCGGTCAGCAGTGGCAGAGAAGCTGGCGGGAATTTTAGAGGAGATGACTGTGCATCGCGCCTGAAAGGCCATCATATCCGGTTTCAGTGGCTTTATCCGATGATGCAGGTGAATGATGGCGCGATTACACCCGGCAGACAAGTGCCAGGGTGTCGGTTTTGTATTCGGGATGACAGTGCGGTCATCCCGAATACTCTGTTAAACCCCATCTTTACCAATTTATGAACAGTCACCGCTTTCTACTTCTTTCGTTACAGAATCGCAAAAAGGAAAGGAACGAAATAGCCAAAACGGCGTTAAGTAACATAGGAGTTTCGGAGTAGCGTTTAGAGAAAGAATGTCCCTATGATCATATTTGCTGCCATTGGCATTCTCATTATTTCTGCCATCGCCTGCGTTGGTCTGGTCTGCGCGCTGTTCGACGCCGACGATCTGCGTAATATGGGGATTCGGCGCTAGGACTTAATAATACTCGCCAGGCCTGGCCGGTATCTTTTCCGCGCCAGGCCTTTACCTTTTTAAAAGCGGCATCCAATTCTTGACCTCGACCCATTTGACATCTCTCCCCTTTAACGCTAAACTATACGCAGTCTGCTAGGACGTGAAGTTCAGACCGGAGGTACTCATGCCCGACTCGTTATCCACTGCCCATCTCTCTGCCCAGACCGGCCTCATCCCGGCCATCAACGCCTGGGAGATTTTCCTCAATGATCAGGGTTGCTCGCCAAATACCGTCAAGGCTTTCCGCTCGGATGTCAAGTTATTGACTGAGGTCCTGCCCCTGGACCGGACGCTGGGAGCCATCACCACCAGTGACCTGAATAACTTCCTGCATTGGCTGGAGCACGAGCGTGGCGTCCCGTGCTCGCCCAAGAGCCTAGCGCGGCGCGTCACGGCGGTCAAGTCTTTCTTCCGCTGGTTACAAAAAGGCGGAGTCCTGCTGGTGAATCCCGCTGAAAAAGTCATCCAGCACTCGGTGCTTAGCCCCATCCCAGAGGTCTTGACCGAAGCGGAGATCGAGGCCACCCTCCTGGCCGCCGACCGCTACCGCCGCCAATCCAAGCCCGATGCCCGTCCCTACACCCTGCTGGCGCTCCTGCTCGCCACCGGCATCAAGAAGTCCGAATGCCTGGGCATTCACCTCAACCACATTGACCTGCAGACCGCTGGCGAGCCGGTCATCTTCATCCGCTACGCCAGCCCGGCCAACCGTTATAAGGAACGCAAGCTGACGTTGCCGGAGGACTGGCTTCCGGCCTACCAGGAATACCTGGCCCAGTACAACCCGGTGGACCGGCTGTTCCCCTGGTCGCCGCGCCGGCTGGAATACCTGCTGGAGGACATCGGCAAGGACGCCGGTCTGCCCAAACACCTGTCCTTCGACATGTGCCGCTGGGCCTGCGTCCTGCAGGATTACCTGAACAACGTCGAACCGGAGAAAATCCGCCAGAAACTGGGCATCTCGAAGATCCAATGGCGGGAAATCCATTCGAAATTGAGGCAGTTGGCGGTGAAGAGCGAGTAATAAGTAACCAGTATGTAGTAAGAAAGAATAAGGCTTCCGCGCGCTTCAGGTTTCCGGAAGCCTTTTGATTTTCAGATGCAAGGCTCGCTCGGTTTTTGGGGTGACGCGAAATGAGTGCGCCAGGCGGAACCCTGGCACCCAGGCAATCCTCTCCCCAATACAGACCAGCGGCCACTTCTCGCGCGCCCGTTTGGGCAGTTTGACATTGATGAAGAAATCCGAGAGTTTGACCGAACCGGACTCCATGCCAAGCGGTTGGAAACGATCCCCGGCGCGGCGCGGCCGGACCGTGAGGCTGCTCCCCGTTAAATCGGCATCCAGCCACGCCGTCCAGTTATTTGCCTTGAGCGCAGTCGAAGGGTCAGTATTCAGTGACCGATAATCAGTGTCCAGTGGAGCACTCTCAATGGCTAGAATCCACCCATTCCCCAATTCACACTGATTACTGGTAACTGAAAACTGATCACTGATTTGCGGCCACTGCGTGGAGGGCAAATCTGCTTCATAGGCAGCTAGATAGATTTTTCCGCTTTCGGTAAAGAGATACAGGCCGTTCACAAAGTCAACTTGTTTCCCGGCAGGGGACTCGGCAAATTCTGTCGCCCGCTCCAACGCCGCGAAGCCAAAGTCGCGACTATCCGGTCGCAGCGATTCAGCCGCCCGGCGAATCAGATTCCGCCGCAGAGCGGGGGAGAATTCTACCAATCGAGATTGGTCAAAGGCCATCCAGCCATCCCCCGTTTCAACGACAACCTCTTTCCAGGCTGCCTCAAGCACTTCCTGCAAGACCGAATAATCGCCCTGCAAAGCTTGCACCGTACGCAGGAGGGATTCCTTGAAACGCGGGTTATACGTTTCCAGTTCGGGCATCAACGCATGCCGCAGCCGGTTGCGGAAGTAGGTCTGGTCGGCGTTGGAGGCGTCGAAATGCGGTTGTAGGCTGTGTTCACGGCAATAAGACTCGGTATCGGCGCGCCAGAGCGAGAGCAGCGGGCGGACAAGGGGAATCTGTGGATCGAAGACCGGCAGGAGGGTGCGGTATTCCATCCCCTTCAAACCGGCCAGCCCGGCTCCGCGCAGGAAGTGCATCAGCACCGTCTCGGCCTGGTCGTCGGCGGTGTGACCGACCGCTACGGCCTGCGCGGCGTGCATCCGGGCAGCCGCGAACAGGAAGCGGTAGCGCAACGTACGGGCGGCTTCTTCCAGCGAAAGTCCATGTTCCTCGGCGTAGCCGCGCACGTCAGCGGAGTCGGTCACGAAAGGCAGGCCCAGGCCGCGCGCCCGTTCGGAAACGGAAGCAGCCTCCGGTTCCGCTTCGGGGCGCAGGCGGTGGTTGAAATGCGCCACGATAACAGGAACCCCGGCCGCGTGCAGCACCCCCAGCAGGCACAGGCTGTCCGGTCCGCCAGAGACGCCCGCCAGCACCAATTTCCCCGGATCGAGTCTGCACTGAGTCCACAAAACGTTTTCGAGCATCAGGCCTCGGGTCCGATCACGTAATCAGTCTGCTTGGCGCCGAACAGTCCGGCGAGCAGGTGATACATGGCGAAGAGTTCGAGGGCGAAGGGCAGGTAGCCGCCGTAGCCCAGCAGTGGCATCTCGAACAGGTGCAGCCAGTCGCCCCACGGGACTTGGTAAACCCACTTCGGGTAGGAGAGATAGTTCCACATCTCCCAGAAGAAAGCCGTCAGCAGCACGCCCAGCCAGAGCGCTGCCACCGGACGCCAGTTGCCGTCCTTGGTCCACTCCACCAGCGAACGGTGGCCCAGCCAGATGTTGATGGGTTCCAGGATGAAATACAGGGAAATCCAGACGAAGGGGAAGAAAATCCTGGGCCAGGCGACCATCAACGCCAGCATGACCCACCCGGCCAGGAAAAAGCCGAGAGTGGTGGCCTTCGTCGGGCGGATCACCGGACCCCGGACCGGTTTCCGGATAAAACTGCGCATCAACTCGGCCGCGCCGAACACCGCCGGGATGACGGTGGTGAAATTGACCGTGGCCCAGAACCAGAACTGGAGCGTGGAGAAGGCCTCGGCGCCGTCGTAATGCCAGTTCTGCAAGCGCCAGTTGGCCAGTTCGAACAACCACCAGACCGGCGAGGAGGCCAGGAACAGGCCAACATATTTCTTGCAGTTGCGAGCCAGCAGCGAGGTGCCGGTGCGCCAGAACACCAGGGCATCAATCGTCAGGCAGTATCCCAGCCAAAGTGGGAAAAAGGCCCATTGGGTGCGCAGTCCGCTCAAAGTCCAGTTGAGCGTCCAAAAGACGGCCACCAGTCCCAGCCCGATCCAGCCGTGTAAAGGGATTTTTTTGGTTGTGTTGGTCATGGCCCAATTAAACCACAAACTCCCTGCTTAAAGCGATCACCAGGCACAAGGCCTGGTGATCTTTGGGAGGGGACACCATCGTTTTTGGCCGGCATGGGGGGGACACGCAGGCCTTCGATGGCAGACACCTGAGATACCAATAAAAGGAGACAGGTGTCTGCTACATATATTACACTAAATTTGTCTTGTTTGTATTAATTTTAGATTAGAGGGTGCGTCAAATAGCGCGAACTGCCACCGGCTTACTGGGCGCAATCAGGGTCGGCTGGGCCAGCCGGTCCACGTTGGAGGCCGGTGTTGGCCACGGCTTTTCGGCTCCCCGGTCTTCCTTCATGCGCATGCTGCTGGCATCCGGGTCGGTTTTCGAGTAGCTGTTGCGTCCCTTCAGCGTCTCTTCCTGTTGTTCGTACTTCTCCAGCCGTACCAAGCAATCTCCTTCGAGTTTCTTCAATGCTTTACGCACCGGGCGAGTATCTTTCTTGGGCCGGGTCTTATCGCGCAGCTTCTGGTTGAGTTCATCGATCTTCTCCTTCAGCAACTCACTGTTTACATCTGCCTGTCCGTTGCCGCCCAGTTCCTCCAGGTCATCGTCGCCATATTCGGCTTGCTCCTCCTCGTTGACCTGCTCGATATGTTTGAGCAGGTCTTTGATCTGTTCCTGGACCCGTTTGTGGTAGTTCTCTCGCCGTTTGGCCCACACTACCTTGTGCTTGTTGGCGTCTGCTCCGATCTTGGTCCCATCCAAAAAATAGTGCTCCAGCTTTACATGACCGGCTGCCACCAGAAATTCCAGCACGGCACTGAAAACATCTTCGATCACCGCCTTCATCCGGTTGCCCCGAAAATCATTGATCGTCCGAAAATCAGGCCGGTTCTCTCCGCTGATCCACATAAAGTGAATGTTCTCCCGCAAGGCCTTGGCAATCTGCCGCGACGAATAGAACCGCTCTGCATACGCATACACCAACACTTTGAGCATCATCTTCGGATGATAGCTCGATGTACCCCCTCCCTTATACTGGGCTAGCAGTGAACTCACGTCGATCTTCTCGACCGCATCATTCACCACCCGTACCAGGTGGTTCTCGGGAATCAGCTCATCGTAACTTGGCGGCAGCAGGGCTACCTGGTTCATCACATACGGCTTGAATACTGGCGCAGCAGGTTTTCTTTTCATACCCCCATTGAATAACGAATTCTTAAAAAAGTGAAGGGGCTGTCCCTTACTTTTAGGACAGCCCCTTGGTTAGGCAAATTCTAGGGCCCTCTCCATTTTCTTTGCGGGTGAACCAATTACTGGCTGGGTTGCTTTTATCACTTCAATTGCAACATTCAATTTCTTCTCTTCCATTGCCAGAGTCAAATCCCAAACATTTCCATGAGGTTCTACACCACAGTTGCTCAATCTCCAGACCTTCTGTAGAGCGGAATACGCTGGCACGAACTCTGCTTGGAAATCTTCAATTTGTAGGCCAACGATCTCCAATTTGTCTGGGGTGTACAATAGAGCAATATCGTCTTTTACATAATGAACAACAGTCTCTGTGTCGGGCGAGGCAAGAAGCAACATTAGAGTATCTGCCTCGTCATCATAGTGAAAGAAGAGGGGGACTTTCGTTCCAAACATTCCCGATATAAAAGACGTCTTTAGAGAACTTGTGTTGATTAGGCCTTTGACGGTAGCCATATCACATTTTCCTTTTGTTTACCAGAGTCAGATGGAAAGGCCGAGATCACAAATCCCTCGTTCTTTGCATTGATTCTTGCCACTACTCTGATATAGTTGTGCAATCTTGTTCTGTGCAACCAATAATAAACAATCCTGTCGTGATGCTGTGTGTCTTCGCAAATAAATGAGTGATTTTGAATAGCCTCTTTAACCAATCCTTCCCATCCCTTCATCCAGGGACGGGATACTAATATCTTATTGAACCAGATCTCTTTGGTACAAATAATTTTATAACCTCGACGATCAATGGCCTCTATAAAGATGTTCATGAACGGAGGTGCCCCATCCTGCGATACTTGTCTTGATTCTTATCCTCGCCACTGTTATTATATACACAAATACATATAAATGTGAAGGTTGTAAAGATTCTCTAATCTTCCAGTATTCCTTGTCCATGCCTCTATTTTACCCCCTCTTGTGCATTTGCGAAGTATATCATTCCCTACGGAAAATCAAAAACAAAGGCTCTTCGGAAACCTCGAAGAGCCTTTGTGCCCGAGAGTAAATTTCAGCAATCAGGCTGCCTCATGAGATTTTACACTTTCCGTGAGCAGCGTTTTGGGTTCCTTGAGGAAAGCGCTGAGAATCAAGCCCAGGACCATCAATCCGATGAGCACAATCAGAGAAAGGGTCATCGAACCGGTCGTTGGGGATTTGAAGCTATCCATGGCAAAGATGAAGACGATCCCGGAGATTTGCCCCATCAAAAGGAGCAGGCCATTGGATGTGCCCTCCGGTGTCGGGTAGGTGATCTCAGCCCCATACTGGAATCCAATTGGGCCTGCACTGAGCAGGAAGAAGCCCAAGGCAAAAGAGGCGGCTAGCAGGAGCCAGTAACTCGTGGCATAAGCAATGCCGGCCAGTCCGACTGTGGCACCGGCCAATGCCAGGAGGATAAACGGCGTCCGTTTGCGCAGGCGGTCGGAAAAGGCAGGGATGACCAGGGCGCCCAGGATGCCACCCAAAATCATCAGTCCGCCGATGATCCCCGCCTGTGTGCTGGAAAAGCCGTGCGGCCGGACAATATCCTCGATCCAGGTGGTGACAGCATTAAATGCTCCCAGGCCTATGAAGAAAACGATTAATAACAGGATGAAATCTCTTTGGTGGAACATTTGTTTGAAACCGTCAAAGACCAGGGAACGCGTTTCCATACCGGGGGGACAGGGAGGCGTGGGGGGGCGTTCCCTGGCGAACACAAAGAAGACCAGCGCGGCGAGCACGGACACTGCTCCGTACGCGACCAACATGCCAGCGATTTTAAAATGGAGCGCTAGATAGGGAGTCAATGCCAAACCCAGGAAGATGCCTAAATACATCGCCAGCGACCCAAGCCCGGAGGCGGTGGCCCGCTCGCGGACCGGGAACCAGCGCGCTGCCACCGTGGTCACGGCGTTGAGGATGAACGGCTGCCCGATGGCAATCCCAATTTGTGCAATAAGCACCAGCGTATAACTGGAGGCTGTCAGCCCGCGCATCAGGCCAAAGAGGGCAGTCAACGCCGCGCCGATTCCCACCGCCACGCGGATGCCGTAGGTGTCAATGACCCAGGAGGCCGGGATCGAGACGACGATGTAGACAATCATGAAACTCATAGACAGGAGCCCGATGCTGAGATCCGATACGTGATAAAACCCGGCAGCATCCCCGGTGATGGGAGCAAAGGTGATCCAGAGCAACTGGTTGACCGCCACCACGAACATGAATACCACCAGCATGACCCAACGGTAACCGTAGACTTTGAAGTAGTCTTGTTTCATTGGGAAGGACCTCCTGTCAAAAATAGGGATATATTGGACAAACCCCCAACCAGGAAAGTAGTTACTCCTGGCAGGGCTTCGCGAAGCACACCAAAGGGGCAAACCCCACCGCCAACAGAACAGAGAAAGGCTTGACAGAATCCAAAAACAGTATACAATTAGTACAATGATACAATAATACAATGAGACAATGATACAATTTTAATGATGAACCTCGAAATTGATTTCCGCTCCGGTATCCCGATCTACATCCAGGTGATCGAGCGCATCAAAGAACGAATGGCCAGCGGGCATCTCAAGCCCGGCGACAAATTACCCACCGTCCGCTCGCTGGCCCTGGAGTTGCGCGTGAACTTCAACACCATCGCCCGCGCCTACCGCATCCTGGACGAATCCGGCATCATTTCCACCCAACAGGGACGCGGCACTTACATCCTGGACGCACCCTCGCCCGAGGTCTCCGCAGCCATGCGCCGCACCACGCTTGAAACGATCACGGACCGTTATCTTGCCGACGCGTTGCGGCTGGGTTTTTCACCGGAGGAGATCCTCGCCACCCTCCAACAACAGATGAACCAAAAGAACGACGACCCGTCGTAATCCAAACAAGGAATCGAAAAAATGTTGAAAACCAAGTTGTATTCTGTCGTGAGCCTGCTGGTTACCCTCTCCATGCTGGCGACCGGCTGCGCCGCCCCCAAACCCGCCGGACTTACGGATGAGCAACTGACTGCTGTCGCGGAGAATATCCTGCAATCCATCAATGCCAATGATTACCAGAAATTTGTGCAGGATTTCAGCGATCAGATGAAGACCGCGTTCACCGAAGACCAGTTCAACCAAATGTGTGATTTGCTTAAAGCCAGCGGAAATTACGTTTCCCAGGATGCCCCCAGCCTGTCAAACAATCAGGGCTATGCCGTCTATCGTTTCCCGTGCAAATACGAAAACGAAAACGTTTATGTCACGATCACTTTCCTCATTGGCGGTCAAAAAGTTGAAGGCCTGTTCTTCGACTCGAACAACCTTCGCAAGGCAAGCCAATAACATCAGGGTTCCACCCGGACCTTGAAACTGATTCAAACAAAAGGAGAATACAATGTCCCCATCCAATATTTCCAAAGACCAAAGCCTGCGACCACAAGGACGCCAGAAACCCGACCTGCACATCCCCGGTATTGCCGGAGCAATATTCGGCATTTGTCTTTTGACCGGCGGCCTCGGTACGATCCTGATGACCGCGAACGGCATCATGAATGACGCCTGGGCCGGCGTGTGGACCGTTGGCTGGTCACTGGTTGGCACCTTTTTCCTGCTCGCACTCAAGGTTGCCTCGCAATGGGAGAAAGCCGTCATCCTGCGCCTGGGCAAGTTCCATAAACTGGCCGGACCGGGTGCTTTCTGGGTGATCCCTATCATTGATACGCTGGCGAACTGGGTTGACCACCGCGTAATGGTCACGCCCTTCTCGGCTGAGAAGACGTTGACGAAAGACACCGTCCCCGTGGATGTGGATGCGGTGCTGTTCTGGGTCGTCTGGGACGCCGAAAAGGCCGCCCTGGAGGTTGCCGATTACCGCGCTGCCATCGCCTGGGCCGCCCAGACTGCCTTGCGCGAGATCATCGGGCAAAGCGTCCTGGCCGATATCCTGGTCGGACGCGCCAAGATGGATGCCGAACTGCAGAAGATCATTGACGAGCGCACCACGCCCTGGGGCATCACCGTCCAATCCGTGGAAATCCGGGACGTGATCATCCCGTCCGACCTGGAAGATGCCATGTCCCGCCAGGCGCAGGCCGAACGCGAACGCCAGGCGCGCGTCATCCTGGGCGAATCTGAAATGCAGATTGCAGATTCCTTCGCCGAAGCCTCGAAAGCCTATATTAACAACCCGACCGCTCTGCACCTGCGCGCCATGAACATGCTCTTCGAAGGCTTGAAAGAAAAGGGCGCACTGGTCATCGTCCCCAGCAGCGCCATAGACACGATGAACCTGGGCGGGCTGAGCGGCATGGTCTCGCTGGCACAGCAAAACCTGCCGAAAGAAGAAAAGAAATAGCCTCTGTAGAGGTTCAGGTTAAAAACAACCCCAGTTTCTTGCACGTTTTGAGGAGGTAAAAATGTCTGAAACCACGCAATGGGAATACCGCGTGCTCACAATCGGCAATGTCTTTGGCACTAAGGATGAGCAAATCGAAGCCACATTGAACGATTGGGGTCTGGAAGGCTGGGATGCGATCCATGTATATACGCCCAGTCAGAGTAGCAAAGTCACCATCGTTGCCAGACGCCCATTAACCGCCACAACCCGTCGCCGCTCCTCCTGGCCCGGACAATAAGGAGAAAGAACATGGATCTCACACAGCTTAAACAATACATTCCCCTGTTGATCCCAATCATCCTGATCCAGTTGGGATTGATGATCGCCGCCCTGGTGGACCTCATCCGTCGCGCACAAACACGCGGCCCCAAATGGGTCTGGGTGTTAGTGATCGTACTGGTCAACTATATCGGCCCGATTATTTACTTCGTCGCCGGCCGCAAGGAAGAGTAGGAGCCAACCGTGAGCAGTGTTCATATTGAAAATCTAAAGAAATACTACGGCGCAGTCCATGCGCTGGATGGCCTGGACCTGGATGTCGCACCGGGAACGATATTCGGCTTCCTCGGTCCGAACGGGGCCGGGAAGACCACCACCCTGCGCATCCTGACCGGGCTGGCGCGTCCGACCTCCGGGAAGGCGCAGGTGGCCGGGATAGACGTCTTGAAGAACGGGAGTAAGCTGGCGCGTCGCATCGGGCACCTGCCCGAGGAACCGGCTTTCTATCCCTGGATGACGCCGCGTGAATTTCTGGATTATTTGGGACAACTCTACGGATTCTCGTCCACCGAACGTTCTTCCCGGACCCGCGAACTGCTCGCGCTGGTGCGCATGGAGGATGTTTCCCGGCGGCGCATCGGCGGCTTCTCGCGCGGCATGCGCCAGCGTCTGGGTGTCGCCGCGGCGCTCATCCATCATCCGGAAGTACTCTTCCTGGACGAACCCGCCAGCGCCCTCGACCCGGCTGGGCGCAAGGAAGTGCTCGATCTGATCGAGACCCTGCGCGGCCAGTGTACCGTGGTCATGTCCACCCACATCCTGGCGGACGTGGAGCGCGTCTGCGACGTGGTCGGGATTATCGCCAAGGGCCGCATGCTGGTCCAGTCGCCGCGTGAAGAGTTGCTGGAACGGTACGCCGTCCCGGCCTTCGAGGTCGAGGCGGACGACCGCTCCGCTCTTTCCCGTTGGGCCGAAGACCTGCGCTGCCTGCCCTGGGTGACGGCAGTCGCCCCTGAGAACGGCAAGTTACGCCTCACCGTCAAGGACGTGCAGACCGCCAAACGTGAATTACTACCCCTGGCCGTGAAGGCCGGGTTGACCCTGAACCGGTATGAAGAAGTCCGGCCTTCGCTGGAAGACGTGTTCCTACAACTGGTCGGGACGGAGAGTGTGGTATGAACTTTATGGCTGTCTTTCGCAAAGAAATGTTGGAGCAATGGCGAACCTATCGCTTCCTGATCGTAGCGGCAGTCTTTGCTGCCTTCGGGCTGGCCTCGCCCCTGCTAGCCAAGTTCACGCCCGAATTGCTCAAGTCCATCCCCGATGTGCCGCCCGAACTGCTGGCCGTCATCCCCGCGCCGACCGTGGTGGATGCCGTAGCGCAATACGTCAAGAATATGAGCCAGTTCGGAATCCTGTTGGCGCTGCTGATGACGATGGGCGTGGTGGCGCAGGAGAAGGAACGCGGCACCGCGGCTTTTTTTCTGACCCGTCCGGTTTCACGTGAAACGTTCCTGCTGGCGAAGTTCGCCGCGCTGACGGTTACCTTTGCCGCCAGCCTGACGCTGGCCGCCATTGGATGCTGGTACTATACGCTGGTGCTGTTCGAGCTGCTGGCCTGGCGCCCGTTCCTGGTGCTAAATGGACTGATGCTGGTGATATTCCTGGTCTATATGGCGCTGGCGCTGTTGGCGAGCACGATTGCCCGCACTAACGGAGTTGCCGTCGGCCTGGCTTTTGTGGCCCTGATCCTCGTCGGCGGAATCGGATCTCTACCCTCCATTGGTGAATACTTCCCCGGCCGATTGTTCAGTTGGGGTACCACGTTGATGATGGGTGGGAGCGATACAGCCTGGCCGGCCTTTGGAATCAGCCTGGGCATCATTGCCATCGCATTGCTGGTTGCCTGCATAATCTTCCGTCGCCAGGAAGTATAAACCCTTCCAGATCGTTAATGTTCCACGTGAAACACTGGATTGGATTCGTATCTGATAGGAAAGAAACTCTCTATGGAAACAAAACTTGATACTCGTCGGATTGTCATATTCCTTGGCTTTACCTTTAGCATTGCCTGGATCACCGGGCTGATTATTTCCCTGAACGGTGGGCTGGTCAACAGTCCGCAAATTGCCCCGGGAGTGACCCTGGCGCTCATCCTGATGGCCACCGCTTACATGTGGGCACCAGCATTGGGGAATATCCTGACGCGTCTGGTGACGCGTGAAGGCTGGAAAGATATGGGGTTGCGCCCAAATTTCAAAAAAGGCTGGCGTTTCTGGCTGGTTGGCTGGTTTTTACCAGTCCTGATGACCCTGCCTGGGGCGGCTCTGTTTTTTGTACTTTTCCCACAATACTTCGATGCGAGCTTGCCCTATATACGGCAATTAATGGCCGCCTCGCCTTCTTCCATGTCTTCTCTTTCGCCCTGGACATTGGTAATCGTCCAGCTTGCTCAGGGCGTGCTGATCGCTCCACTCATCAATTCCGTCTTTACATTCGGTGAAGAATTCGGCTGGCGGGCCTATTTGCTGCCGAAACTCATGCCCCTCGGTGGCCGCAAAGCAACGCTGCTGATCGGCCTGATCTGGGGCGTTTGGCATTGGCCGGTCATCTTCATGGGGTATGAGTACGGATTTAACTATCCGGGGTATCCCTGGGTTGGTCCGCTGCTGTTCATCTGGGTCACGTTCGGACTTGGTACCTTCCTGGGTTGGCTGACCCTGCGTGGCAGGAGTGTCTGGCCGGCGGTCATAGGACATGCGGCTGTCAATGGAGTTGGCGGGGTAGCCGTTATTGCGATGGCTGGTGAACCCAATCTATTGCTTGGTCCTTTGCCGGTTGGGATCATCGGTTCACTGGGATTCGCTTTGGTGGCGATTGCCATTTTCGTCTGGCCGAAAGCGCTGGAGGCGTAGCCGATCCTCATCTGTTGTAAATGTAAAGCTTTTCACCGGCACTCCCGTGGTAAATCAAAGCCTTCCAGGAAATTCCCGGAAGGCTGTTCTTTTACTCCGGCTGGACCTTGATAAGGGAGGTTTTATATTAGAACGCATGTTCTGTGTAAGATCGCTTTACTCGCCTTCCCTTACTCTCCCAGCAAAAACGCCACCGCCTTCCCCGCCTCGTCGTTCATCACCAGCGACAGGCTGCAGCCCGGGCTGAAATCCTCCACCTTGATCAGACGCAGTGCGCCGTTCAGTGTTTCGTCTGAACGGACGAAGTCGGAAAGATGATTGGGGGTTTGATAAAAGAAGCCCCGGTTGAAAACAGAGTCGTGGTCGTCCAGGTTGACGTTCAGCGGGTAGATGTTGGACTCGACCAGGTCCTGGAAGAAATGGGTGCCAAAAGACGGCTCGAGGTCCGGGCCGATGCCCTTGCCGGTCAGTTCGATCAGGGCACGCGTGCAGTATATGTCTCCATAATCAATGCCGACTCCCAGATCTGGCGTCGTTGTCCCCCAGCGCCCAGGCCCGACACAGATAAAGGTCTCGTCTTTCAGGGCGGCGTTGAGGTTGCCAATGGTGCGCTCCAGCCGGTTGCGGTCAGCCGCAGAGGTCAGGGCAAAGTAGCCCTCCGGCGAGACGAATAACACCCAGCGAATGCCCGTTACCACACCGCGCGGCACCATACGTCGGGTGGAGAAGACCACATCCTCAAGGTCAAGTTTGGTGGGCAGTTCCACCTCACGGCCGTCGCGCAGGTGACTCTGCGGGCGGCACTGGAGCAGCGTAATGCGCACCTCAGGGTGGGCGGCACAGGGGTCCGACACCTCGGCGGTGAACTCGGTGTCCACCGGGAAGCCATAATGCTTCTCAAGCATGGAAAGGATGGCCTTCATACGCCTGACGAAAGGCGTGCCGCGCAGCAGGCCGTCGAAGGTCACGACCAGGCGGCTGATATCTACCATGCTGCTATTCAGGGAGCGCAGGTAGCCGTCCTCTTCGATCTGGGTGAGGTAGCGCAGGAGCGGGTATTGCGCCGTCAATACGTCACGGACGGGCAGAGTCTTTAGAATATTCTCTTCCAGGTCAATCAGGTCCACGCATTGCTGCGAGTGCTGGCGGATGGCCTCGGCTGTATCGAGCGGGTGCAGCAGCGGGTGGCTGAGCGCCACCAGGCAGGGATGCTCGTTGCTGAAAGACTCCACGGCGCGCGTACCCAGCCCCCACACCAGGCGCAAGAAACCATCCTCTTTGCGAATTTGCGGCGACCAACGGTACAGGTTACGGCTGAAGGCCACGCCGGCTGCCTGCGGCAGGAAATAATGTCCAAACTGCTCCCCTTCCACGAACTGGAGCAGCACGGCGATGCGCTCATCATACTCCACCAATCCTTTGGCGTGGCGGTAGAGCAGGGCATTCGGGTTCACGCAGGAGGCGTAGACGCGCGCGATGGCCTCGCTCAAGGCAGTCAGGTTTTCTTCGGGCGTGCCCTGGTTGGGGCAAAAGTAGCTGTTGTACTTGCCCGCGAACGACGTGCCAAAGTTGTCTTCGAGCAGGCTGGAAGAGCGGACGATGAGCGGTCGCTTCCCGGCCTCGGCCAGGGTTTCCCGTAGGCGCTCAAGGATATCCTCGGGGAATTTTCCGTTGACAAAATCCTTCACAATTTTGGGATACTCGGAGCGCATCTGCGCTTCGGGTTTGTATTTTTGATCAGACCAGTGGATCAGCCCGTTGCTTGCGATGAAGACGTAGTATAAGTCGGAAGCCAGGAAATATGAAACGGGGATACGGATCGCTTCCCGGACCTCGCGCGGAGCCGCCTCGCACAAGATACGGTACGCCAGCAGCATCCCGGCCGACTTTCCGCCGATCTTCCCATAACCGATCTTACGATGGTATATATCCTTCAAATCCTCCACCGTGAACCATTTACGGGCGATGTTCAAATAGGCTAACTGGTCGCTGATCATGGTGCGGATGAGGACTGCCTTGATCTCCTGCAGGCGCGCCGCATACTTTTTACGCTTTGCGGCGGGCATGCTCTCGATGTCATCCGCCTGCTGGAAGAGCATATCCTGCGGGGCAAGTTCAGGATTAAACGTAATCACGTCGGGGGTCTCGCCCCGTTCACTGACCGCCAGGCGGACAATTTGCTCGAAATCTGCGTAGGGCAGGTTGTAAGCAAAATAGAAATCCGTCATGTGGTCACGGACACGCCGTAACCGTTCCTCCCAGACTTCTGAAGCCTCCTCGCCGTATGGGTCGCATAATCCTTCCCGAAATTGGGACTGGATGGCTTTCTGGCGCGCCTCTGCATCGAAATCTGCGCGCGTGATGATGCCGCGCGCGAAGATTTGCTTGCGCATGATATGGCGAATGCGCGCACTCAAGACGGGATATTCGCTCAACGTCAAATGGATACTGAGGACACGGTCGGAGGAGTGATTGGAGAGGGGCATAATGCTATTGTCAAAAGGGGCAGGTCTGAGACCTGCCCCTACCCAGGGGAAAGATCACCCGAGGTGCATCGGCATGATGACGTGCAGGAAGTTATCGTCCCCCACCGGGCGGATGACGCCCGGGGCATTGGAGGCAGAGGTCTCCAGCGCCACATTCGGCGACTTGATGACCTCCAGCACCTCACGCATGTATTTGACATTGAAGGCAATCAGCAGGCCCACGCCATCAATCGTTGCGGCGATGACCGTCTCGTTCGAGCCGGTCTCCTCAGACTGGGCCGAGATTTCCACCGACCCCGGCTCCAGGTCACCGGCAGACTTGATGTCGAGCCGGGCCACGTTCGAGCCTTCGCGGGCAAAGATCTCGGCTTGCTTGCAGGCCTTGAGCAGGGCCGGGGTCGAGAGAATGGTGCGGGACTTATACGAACGCGGGATAATTTGCTGGTAATCCGGGAAGGTCCCGTCAATCAACTGCGAGACCACTTCCACATCCTTCATGCGGAAGACCACCTGGCCGCGGCCCTTGGGTATGACCATCGAGACGGTCTCGTTTCCATCCGAGGCAACGCGCGCCAATTCACCCAAAGCACGCGCCGGGATGATGGCCGTCACCGGCTGGAGGGCGGGTTGAGAGAGCGTACCCTTGCGCACCGACAGGCGGAAACCGTCGGCAGCCGCCATGGTGATGGTATCCTTCTCCACTGTTACCAGCACGCCCATCAGCACCGGACGGGCCTCGTCCACCGAGGCGGCGAAGGCCACCTGCGAGATCATGTCTTTGAAGTCGGCCACGTTCAGCAGGATGGCCCCTTCCATCTCCCGAACCGGCAGCGGCGGGAATTCCTGGGCGTCAATGCACTTGATGTCGGTATTGGAAGCCCCACAGCGCACGTTCAGGGTCTGCGTGGCAGTGGCCAGGTTCAGGCTGACCTGTTCCTGTGGCAATGTCGCAACCAGATCCACGAAGGTGCGCGCCGGGACGGTCGTCGAGCCTTCCTCTTCGATCTTGGCGCCAATCCAGCAGGTGATGCCCAATTCCAGGTTGGTGGCCGACAGGCGCAGGCGGCCCTCATCGCTGGCGACCAATACATTGGAAAGTACCGGCAGGGTGCTGCGCGGCGAAACGGCGCGTGAAACGATGCTCAACCCATGAGCCAGGTTTTCTTGTAAAACGGTTACTTTCATGGCGCAATCCTCTCCTCGTAAAGTATATAACGAGAACCCAAAAGTGAAAAGGTGACTAGCCCCTCACCAGCGAAATTCCAAGGGCAACCAGTGCGCTCAGAAGCTCCAACCCAAACAACCCGGCGATGATATAGATGACAATCATCCAGCCGGAAGTCCCAGTCTGCTGGCGGACTTCCTGTCCCTCGGCCAGTTGACGGACGGTCTGCGCGGCCTGGGCCGCGGCCGCCGGGAGCGGTCGCACTCCGCCGGCATAAAACCAGCCTTGCGCGGCGCGCGGGATTAGCAGCAGGGGCGGGGTGACCCCGCCCTTACTATATTTGCCGAGCCACTTCCGCAGTGACTCGGGCGGGGCGAGTGCCAAATCGGACGACAGGATAATGGCCTGGGGCGTGACCTCTTTTGCTACCGGTTGGGAAATCGGCTGGACGACGACGGGCAGGCGCGGAGTCTGCTTGTGAAGCGCCATCAGGATGGCCTGCCCAAAGGAACCGTCGCCAGGATCGAAGACCAGCACCGGGAAAGCGGCGTGTTTCTCTGCCAGCGCCTGCGAAGCCAGTTTACCATCTTTGCCGAGCATCAACCCGTGATAGACGCCCAAGCCGACAAACAGGAATAACAACTCGAGATTTTTCAAGGCTTGCTGAAGCAAATTGTCTGCCGCACTGCCAAAGAGTGCACGCAGGAGCATATTCAAAAGACTGACGGCAACGATCATCCCACCCACCACGCTGACGAACAGCGCCAGGTAGAGATAGACCTTGCGGATGATCGAACGCCGGGCATGGTCACCGGAATCGTTAACGGCCAGCGCCTCGGCCTGCATCGGTCGCCAGGCCAACCACCAGAGCGGTAAGCCCACCAGCAGTATCGCCAGAGAGGCTGCCAGGCGCGGGCGCAGCACGTCTGCCCAGACGATCTTTCCAACGGCGGCATCCACGACGAACGAAAGCAGCATCGAGAGGCCAATGAAGGTGGCGCCCAGCCCGACGGCGGAGAGGATGTAGGCGTAAAGTCGCCGCATCCCGGCCCGGCGCGGCGCATCCGGCGACTCGAGCATGGCACGGCCCAACCAGCGCCCATAGTAGGCCCAGACGCCTGCCAGCGGAATCCCGATGGACAGCGGCCCGGCAATCTTCTGGACGAAATCAGCCAATGTCATCTGCTCGCCGAAAATAGCGCCCAAAACGACATCCACAACGACGCCGCCCGAGGCAAGGACGGTGATGACCCCGGCCAGCGAGAGCAGATACAGCACCCCCAGCCGAAAGGATGACTCGCGTTCCGCCTGTTCGGCCAGGGCATCCTGCACCGTCCTCCAGCTAAAGTACCAGAGCGGCGCCCCCACCAACGCCAACACGACGCCGTGCGCTCCGCTGGCGCAGCACAGGAAGCCAAAGTTGTTCGGGGAAACACTCAGGATGAAGCGCAGCAGTTGCTGCACGGCGGCGACCATCATCACCAGGCTGTAAATCAACCAGACGTGGCGATAGAGGCGGCGGATGTCGGCGAAGGCCTCTTTCGGGGTGATGACCTGCCAGTCGGCGCGCAGGACGGTGATAAAGTACGCCGCGACGATGGCGTTCATGAGAAGTGCGATCAGGTTGTCGGTCCAGGTTTGGTTCGGACCAAACATGGCCTGGGACGGCGAAAGCCTGACGGCTTGCAGCGCCAGCCGGTCCAGCAGCGACAGGGCATTCTGCACGATGGGAATCAGCGTCCCCAGCAGCACGCCGTACAGGAAGACGGCCCGTACACCGGAAGCGCGTTCATCTCCATCCTGGCGGGCGAAGCGTTGGGCCATCCACCAGTGGAAGCCGAAGACCGGCACGCCGACCAGGATGAGCGCCAGTCCCTGGGCCAGCACCGCTGCAATCCCGCAGACTGCGTTCCCCCTGCAGAAAATCGAGCGCGCCAGCCCGATCAGCCCCCACAGGACGACTTCCAGGCTGACGAAGGCCACGGCATAAAAGTAAAGACGACGGACGGTACGCATGAGACCTCCGACCTGTTGCTACTTTACCGGCGTGGGCGTCGGCTGATACCAGTCCCAGCCCCAGTAGGGATTGGGCAGGTAGGTAATTTTCCAGGCTCCATTTTGTTTCACGAGCGTGGCTCGATCAGAGCTGGACCAACCACTGTTGAAGACGCCGTTCCCGGCGTACTGGATAGTTACGGTTACCCAGGCTTCGCCGTTCTCCAGCGTTTGCACCTCCCCAATTTGCAGCGCGGAGGTACTGGGATCCAGTTGCCGGGTCATGAAGGCCTGGCGAAAGGTGTCGTAGGTCGGCTTGTTGTCTTTCTCGGCCAGGTAGCTGAAGGCGCGCTCATAATCGTTCAATTGCAATGCCACCGCGTAGTTATACAGCACACCCTGGGGTGTATCCTCGGGGCCGTAGGCCGGGGTCTCGTTACGGACGAAGAATAGCGCCACTGCCACAACGACCAACAAACCGATAAAGATCAGGATGCCGAGCAGAAAACGGTCTTGTTTCATTTACACTACCTCCTGACGCCGGTGGATGAATCCACCAACTCTGTCCACGAAATCCGCTACATGTGCCCCGAAGGGGTAAAGTGCCCCGAAGGGGTAAAGTGCCCCGAAGGGGTAAAGTGCCCCGAAGGGGTAAAGCGGACTAAAGACCTGATTTTAGCCGTCTTGAGACGGCTTCGTAACCTTAGCCGGGACGAGCAGCGCAAGCAGCCCCCAGGCTGTGAGCTGGCCGAGGGTCAGCCAGCGGCGGCGCAGGGTGAGCATCGCCAGAAAATACATGGCGAAGAGCACAGCAGCCTGCGGCAGCCGCAACGTCGCGGCGTCCATTCTGGATTGATTGTATCTTTTTTTAGGACGAGAAGCAAGCTGCGTTATTTGGCTCTACATCTACAAAGGAACGACTATCCTTTTTTGAAAGACTCATCCAAGAAAGCCCGAACGACCTGAGGGTCGAAATACAAACCCGCCTGCTCCTGGATATATTGGCGTGCTTTTGCTTTCGGCCATGCCTTCCGATAAGGCCGGTCGGAGATAAGCGCATCCCAGACGTCTACCACTGCGAAGATGCGCGCCGCCAATGGAATCTGCTCGCCTTTCAGTCCGCGCGGATAGCCTGTGCCATCCCATTTCTCATGATGGCAATAGGGGATGTCGAGCGCCAGCCGTAGATAAGCAATTGGCGAAAGCATCTCGTAGGAATACTGGGGGTGCTTGCGCATGATGACCCACTCGTCTTCCGTCAGGGGGCCGGGCTTGAGCACGATACTATCCGGCACCCCTACTTTCCCAATATCGTGCAGCAACGCTCCCCGGTAAATATGTACCGTGTCATTCTCTTTTACTCCCAGGGCGCGTGCAAGTTGTATTGTCAACTCAGTCACACGGCGGGTATGGCCCTCCGTCCCTTTATCGCGCAATTCCAGGGCGCTCGCCCAACCCTCCAATGTGCTGTCGTAGGCCATAGTCAGGTCGGCATTCGAGCGTTGCAGGTGGTCAAATAATTCGGCATTATCTATCGCTATGGCTGCCTGTCCGGCCAGCATTTCCAGAAAGCCAACCAACTCTTTCTCAAGGACAAACGGTTCACGGTGAAAGACTTCCAGAATGCCCTTGATTTGCCCCTTGGCGATCAATGGCATGCCCAGATAAGCCACAAACTGTTCGCCAGATAAATCGGGAGATCTCTGCAAGCCGTCCGGTTCCACCTGGATGTCTGGGACAACTATCACCCGCCGCTCGCGTATGGCCCGCCAGGCGTAGCCAGCGCCAAATTTGAGCTGGGTGCGTTGAAGCATTTGCGTGCGGAAACCCCGCTCACAAGAGAACTTGAACGTTTGAGCGGCTGCATTGAAGATTAGAATATCGGCGGCATGGACGCCCAATTGCCCGGTTAGCTGGTCCAGCAGAACGCCCAGGGTCAGATTGATGTCGAAGCTGGCGCTGATGGCCATGTCAACGGTACGCAAGGCGGTCAACTGCTGCAGACGCGCTTCGATCTGCGTGTTCAAGCGGCTATGCTCGAGGGCCAGGGCGGCCCGTTCGGCGAAGACCGTCATCAGGCGTTCGTCATCCGGACTGAAAGCATTCGGTTGCGAGCTTTGCACATCAATCGCCCCGATCACGTCGCTCCCGACCATAAGCGGGATGGCTAATTCAGACTGCGCCGCCTCCCAACCCGGGACATAATCCGGGGCCGAGTGAACGTCGCCGACATTGACCACCTTGTTCGTGCGGATAGCGAGCGGAACCAAACCTGGCCCATCCAAAGCCAGGTTCTGGTATTTCACCCGGTCGGCGTACGGCCCGGACGCGACCAGGCGCACCAACTCATTCGAATCTTTCTGGACGCTGAGCAAGCTGCAATTCGCTTGTCCCAACTCCTGTTGGACGACTTCAATGGTCTTCTGGGCCAGCTCTTGAAGATTCAAGGAGGCTCCGGAAATCAAGGAACCGGAAGCCCGATAGAGGCGGGACAATTCCTCGTTGCGCTGGCGCAATTCTTCGGTCTGGCGGGCCAATGCCTGCTCCGCCTGCTTGCGCTCGGTGATATCTATGAAAATTCCCTCGTAACGCACGATGCGGCCTGTAGCGTCCCAGACGGCTTGTGCCGTTTCAGAGACCCATGCAACACTGCCATCCTTGCGTGGAACCTCGTATTCGAATCCGGATACTTTGTTTTGTTGTTCCATCAGCCGCTTGAATTCCTCCCGCTGCTCGGGGTGCACATAGCTTTGTCGGGCGATGTCAGTGCGCTCGCTAATTAACTCCTCGGGCGAGGAGAAGCCGAGTATGCGCGCCATAGCGGGATTGGCCATAAGGAACTTTCCTTCCGGGGTACTTTGGAAAATGCCTTCGGCTGTATTGTCAAAAATCGAACGATACTTCGCTTCAGATTGTCGCAGTGTTTCATCCGCCTGCTTGCGCTCGCTGATATCTCTGGCGATTCCCAAAACCACGGTTCTTTTTTCGAATTTTACGGGATGCGTTGTGATTTCGACGGGGACTTTATCGCCGGCTTTTCTCTTCAAAATAAATTCATCGGGACCGGTCGGTTTCCCCCTAGCGTTGTGAGCTAGAAGTGTTGCGGCTTTCGGAAGTTGATCCAAGGAAAGCAGGTTGAGTTTCAGGAAGCTGCCCCCGATGAGTTCCTCCCTTTCAAAGCCTGTAATTTTCTCCGCGGCTTTGTTACTTGCAATAAAATTTCCTTTCAAATCGCTCAAATAGAAAGCGTCGGGCGCATATTCGAATATGAGTTTGAATCGCTCTTCCGACTTCTTCAGCTCTTCCTCCGCACAGTTGCGCTCGGTGATGTCGCGGAATGACCAAACCCTGCCTCGCGGTTGCGCCTCTCGCATCAGTGGGCGCGATAGCCGCTCGAATACCCTCCCATCCTTGAAATACAGCTTATCGAAACTTTCTTTATCCGACTTGTATAGTTCCTGGACCTTTTGGAGGAAATCTTGCGGATCAATCATTTGATCAACCACATATTGAAGGAGAGTAGCATCATCCTTTCTGGCTATTATCTCCGGTGGGATCCTCCACATTTCAGCGAAATGTTCATTGGTATAAAGGAGCTCATTTTCACCGCCGACAGCCAGAATGCCATCAGCGGTGGATTGTAGAACTGCTTGTAATGATGACTCGCTCTCCCGCAGCGCCTGCTCCGCCCGCACCCGCTCGGTGATGTCGTAATTTGTACCGATCAGGTTAATGGCCTGGCCTGAGGCATCTATCAGCACTCTGGCAAGAGCACGGATGTTATGGATCGTACCGTCGGGCCAGACAACCCGAAACTCGGTGTCGAAGTCTTTTTCTCCCCGCATCGCCATCTGAAGTTCTTCCTCACTTTTTTGCAAGTCCTCAGGATGAACTCCCGCACGCCAGGCTTCATAAGTGCCGCTGAACTTATCAGGCGTGATACCGTAAAGATTAAACATCTGGTCATCCCAGATCAGATTGTTATTGACGATATCTAATTCCCAAATGCCGATTCCACCTGCACGACATGCAAGAGACAGACGTTCGGTGATCTTTCGCCGCTCATCCTCCGCTTGCTTGCGCTCAGTGATGTCGCGCGCAAAGCCACAGGTGCCGACAACTTGTCCATCCATGACCTGCTGGACGCCGACGATCTCCATGGTCTGAAACGCGCCGGCTTTGGATAGAAACCGAATCTCGTAATAGGTGCCTCCTCCCGCCCCCTGCAGGACACGCTGGAATTTCTGCGCGGCAAAAGCCAAATCATCGGGGTGGATGATCTCGGTGAATGGATGACTGAGCCATTCGTCGCGCGACCAGCCGGTCACCTTCTCGAACGCGGGATTCAGCGCAGTGAATCTGCCGTCTGTGGAAATGGCGTAAATAATCACGGGAGCGGTCTCAAACAGCGTGCGGTAGCGTTCCTCGCTCCCGCGCAGCGCCTCTTCCGCCCGCTTGCGCTCGGTGATGTCTATCGAGGCGCATGTCACGCCGATGATGTTCCCACTCAGGTCGCGCAATGGTTCGACGGTGAGATCGTAGAAAAATACCTGTACACCGATGGTGGTCCTGACTTCTTCGCGGGCTGTGACGCCGGTTTCCAGAACGCGGCGCTTGATCTCGGCCAGGCGCGCGGCGTCGTCCGCGGGGAGCAGTTCGGCGTCGGTTTTGCCAAGTATTTCCTGTGGGTTAAATCCTGGATGCAGGTTGTGTATCCAAGTGTAGCGCAGTTCCTGGTCTTGATTAAAGACGACGATGGGCGAGTTTTCGAGCGCAATGCGGAAGTGTTCCTCACTCTCGTGCAGCGCCTCTTCCGCCCGCTTGCGCTCAGTGATGTCGATGGTGTAACCAGCCAGCAGTTTTTTACCTCCCTGGATAATCGGGAACTTGATGGTGGTATAGTTGCGGCCATTCAAATCCTCATCCAGTTTGAGCACTTTACCACTAGAAACGACGGCCCAGTCATCGGCTGTAAATTTTGCAGCGAATTCAGCCGGGAACAATTGCTCCATGGTCTTGCCGACCATTTCAGAACCCGGGATGCCGATCATATCCTGATAATTTTCGCTGGCCTTCAGTACGCGGCTTTCGGTGGGAGTCGCCTGCTTGATGAAGGTGTAAATTGGTGAGTGCTTCATAAATAAGGAGAGCAACTCATCGCTCTCCCGCAACGCCTCTTCCGCGCGCTTGCGCTCGGTGATGTCCACTACCACCGCGCGGCACGCTTCGCGCTGCCCATCTTCGATGCGGGTTGCCTCGATGTGCGCCCAAAGCGGGGCAGACCCAGCTTTCTGGAGTACGACTTCGCAGGTCTCTTTGCTCCCGCTGGTTGAAAATACTTTCTCAAGGAAGGCGCTGAAGGCGGGGCGGGCTTCAACAGAAACGAACACCCCGAAGCGTCGCTTGATCAGTTTGCTGCGCTCCACGCCCAGCAGGTTCGCCCCGGTCAGATTGACCTGATGGATCGCGCCGTCACGCGCCAGTGTAAAATAACCCACGGGGGCAAAATCATACAGGTCGGTATATTGACGAAGCTGCGCTTCCACCTCGGCGCGCACCTGCGCCAGTGCCGCAGGCACAGGTGAGTTTATCGAAGGGGCCTGCCCTGAGTTTATCGAAGGGGCCTGCCCTGAGTTTATCGAAGGGTCGGCGGCGTCTGATGTTTTCCTGGCTGTGATTTTTTTAGGAGGCATTGTGTCCTCGTTTCTCACGATACATGTTCGCATCTGCTCCTTTGAGCACGCCCGAAAGGGGCGCGGGGGTCTCAGCCGTGCTCACGCCGAGCGAAATGCGGATCGGTGTTCCAGTGTGAGCGGCATTGTTCTCCTGGATAACCTGCCGCACCCGTTGCAGTGAAACTTCTGCTGCGGTCGCGTCGGTAGCGGGCAGGAGCACAGCAAACTCATCCCCGCCGATGCGCGCAACCACATCTTCGGCGCGGAAGGCGGCGTTCAGCGCCTGGGCGACGCGTTTTAGCAAAGCGTCTCCGGCGGCATGGCCATTCTGGTCGTTCGTGTCCTTCAGATAGTCTAAATCTGCCATCATGATGCTGATTGGGAATTCCCGTCCGCGTTCGAGCCGCGCCATCTCTACCTCAAAAAAGCCGCGATTATACAAACCGGTCAACGCGTCGTGTGTGTTCAGGTGTCTCAACGCCTCCTCCACCTGCTTGTGCTCGGTGATGTCGCTGATGCTGGACAGGATGAGCTGCTCGTTCTCGATGACGAGGATTTCGGCGTAGAACAGGCCGGTCAGTTCCCTGCCCGATTTCGCCCGGAATTGGAACTCCCTCCCTTGCACTTCACCCCTGGCAGACAACTCGGCGACAGCCTCCTGGTGGTCCGTCTCTTTTACCCACAGGCGCAGGTCGAGGGTGGTCTTCCCAATGGCTTCGGAAGGCGGATACCCGGCGAACTCTTCAAAGCCGCGATTGACATCCAGGATCAACCCATCCGAAAGCCGGGTGATCAGGATCGCATACGGAGACGAATGGAACGCCCTGGTAAATTTCTCTTCCTGGGTCTTTACCTCCATCAGCAACCGCCGGTTGACCATCAACCCCAGGCCAAAGGTCAATAAAATGAGCAGGCTCTGGTATGACATCAGGATGAGCGTATCGTACAAGCCGGACTGGAAGAAATCGTTGCCCGGGTGCGGGCTGGCAAGGACGATGAAGATGCGGATGAGGCTGACCATGCAGAAGAGCGCAAACGCCCACCCGACCACCTGCGTCATGCGGGTCAGGCCGCGCCCGGCGCGCCATAGCATGAGCCAGGCGCACTGGAAACAAAGGACGAGCAGTCCCAGCGACAAGTTTAAATTGCGCACTGCCAGGTCTGGTTGGACGAAGATAAAATAGAAGTGGACGAGGATGAAAACCGCCAGGAGGATATAGTTGTGGACTTGTGAGCTCCTCTTTCCAACAAAGCGCTCCAGCCCCAAATAGCCCATCAGCGCCCCCGCAATCACGAGGGTATTGGGAAATCCCATGGACATCCAATCCGGGAGGCTGCCGCGCAGGATAATCAGCAGGACAGCCGTCGTTTGGAAAATAAAATCAACCACCCAAAAGAACATGCCTGCATAGCGTTTCCGGTTCTGCAACCACAGGAATGTCAGGACGGCTGTGCATACGGCATCCGTAATCAATTGGCTGAACAACACTGTCCGAATATCCAGAAAGTTCAAACAACACCTCGTTCGGGTCGTACCATCGGACTGGCTCCCTCACAATTGGCGCTGGGATAGCGAGGCGGTTCCTTCAAGCGGCGCAACCGCTCATTCAACTCGGGCTCGAAGTCGAAGAGGCGCATCCCGCGGCCCAGGACGGCCGCATACCCGCGGCGTAGTTCGTCGAGTTGTTCGGCAAGTTGAGCCTCCGCCCGCTTGCGCGCGGTGATGCCACGAATATTGCTCGCGATAATTTTATCGCCTGATTGTTTCGTCTTCTCGGGCTGAATTTTCGGCTTTTTCTGCCCCCGGCCTCCCTTTGCTTGGGTTTTATCCGTGTTTTTCATGCCACCATCTCGTGAAAACCGACCGAACAACTTACAGGAACCTGCGTAAGGGCTGAACCACATTACCTACAGAAATACTATACCGCTTTTTTACCGATGGAATCAATAAGAGAATCGGTCTCGCCGCGGGAAAAATCCGCTTTTGATTTCAAAAACAAGTCGTGACGACGCTTTCCCCCCAGGAGAATTTGCGATCGTCACGACCATTGTACTTTAACCTTACACAAGGCTGTATTACATCGTCATTACAATTGGGCTTTCAGCTTCTCAGCAGTCTCCTGGTAAACCGCCAGCTTCTCACGCTCCTTCTGGACAACCGCCGCCGGGGCTTTGTTGGCAAAATCGCTGGCGAGCAGCTTTTCCAGACGGGCAATCTGGACCTGGGTCTCGGCCAGCTCTTTCTGGAGACGAGTGTGCTCCTCGTCCAGGTCCACCATGCCGGAGAGCGGGAGGTAGATTTCAACCAGACCAGCGACGAGGGCAATCGCATCCTCCGGTTTGGATGGGAGCGATTCTAGAATAGAGAATTGAGCTGGGTCGAGGCCGGCCAAGGCAGCCATGACCGCCGTCTGTTCTTTGAGCAAAGCCGTCTTCGCCCCGCCGGCAAGCGTCGCCGGCGGGGTGTTTTTACTGGCTTTCCAGCCGCGTAATAAATTCGCGCCCAGTAATGATGGGGATATTGCGAAATGTTTCGAGTTCCAGTAAATGTCCATCCCCGCTGACGATGAGATTTGCTTTTCCCTCAACCGCCGCTTCGAGAAACTTGTTATCAGTTGTATCGGCAGGGATGGCGTTGATTGATTCCAATGGAATGACAAAATCAGCAATTTTACAGAGTACTGCGTAAATGTCCGAACTATAAACCTGGCTTATGCGAGAATTTCGGTCAAAGTCGGTTCAGAAATTTATGCAAGAAGCAGTAAGTAGTAATGCGGCAAAGTCGTCCACTTCTGCACGCTCGATTTTGAATTTCGGCCGTCGCAAGACTTTGAGATATTCATCGGCAATGGCTTTGCTTACAACCAGCGCAAATTTCCCCGCTTTCCACGCGACGATGATTCCTTCCAGCGCGCCGCCAAGATACCCTGAAACGATGATATTCGTATCTACGACGACGCGCATTAGCTGCCTTCGCGCACTGCACGGATTTCAGCGTCAATATCTTCCTGGGTGATGTTCAATTTCTTCGCGCGAGCACGCACGCGCTTCCATGATTTGTCAAAACGCTTTTCAATTTCATCGCTATCCGCCAAACCAAGTTTGATGAAGCGAACGTACTTCAACACATCGGTCAGGCGGGATTCGGGAAGTGTGGAAATTTCACGAATGATGGTTTGCTCCAAATTGGTCATAGCGGACCTCTTACGATAATTATACTCCCCGAAATCAACGACGTGCCGCTCCACAGCGAAAGAATCTCTGTCGGCGCCAGCAGGCATATCAGGCCAGGAAGCCGGTCAGCCCGCCGGTCAGCAGGATGGAGGCGAAGTAGATGAAACCATATGGCGATCGGACCCTTCCGGGTTGCTTCGCGGCCGTCACGACCATTGTACAATAAACCTTACGCGAGGGTGATTTACATCATCCTTACAATTGAGCCTTTAATTTCTCCGCAGTCTCCTGGTAAACCGCCAGCTTCTCACGCTCCTTCTGGACAACCGCCGCCGGGGCTTTGTTGGCGAAATCGGACGCCAGCAGTTTCTCCAGACGGGCAATCTGGACCTGGGTCTCGGCCAGCTCTTTCTGGAGACGAGTGCGCTCCTCGTCCAGGTCCATCATGCCGGAGAGCGGGAGGTAGATTTCAACCAGACCAGCGACGAGGGCAATCGCATCCTCCGGTTTGGATGGGAGCGATTCGAGAATAGAGAATTGAGCTGGGTCGAGGCCGGCCAAGGCAACCATGACCGCCGTCTGTTCTTTGAGCAAAGCCGTCTTCGCCCCGCCGGCAAGCGTGGCCGGGATGCGCCTGGCCGGGCTGACCTTCTTCCCGGCGCGCAGGTTACGGATCGAGCGGACGATCTCCTGAACAAGGGCAAAGTCCACCACTTTCCCAGCCTCCCAGCCTTCCTCAGGACGCGGCTCCGGCCAGGGGGCCACGATCAGCGCCTCCGGCCAGTCCTTTGCAAGGTAGGACAAAATGGCATTTTGTCCTACGGCGCGGCGCAGGTGGCCCCATAACTCCTCGGTCACGAACGGCGTGAACGGATGCAGCAGCCGCAGGCATATATCCAATATACGCACCAATGTCTCGGCAGTCATCATTCTGCCTTCTGCCTTCTGCATTTGTATTTTCGCCGCTTCCACGTACCAGTCGGCGAAATCGCTCCAGAAGAACTCGTAGATCTGCCGTCCGGCCTCGCCGTACTGGTGGGACTGGAATAATCGCTCCGCTGCGCGGACGAGCGCTTGCAGGCGCGCCCAGATCCAGTAATCGGCCAAAGTCCAGGTAATTCGGGATAAGGGATTTGGTAAGAAGGGATTGGGTGATAAGGAATTAGGTAATTGGGGATTAGGAATTTGGGACTGATTGCCTGCTCCCTGATCACCTATCCCCTGATTACCTGATACCTGAGTACTTTCCCCCTGAAGTGCGGATATTGCGCTAATTACGAAGCGCCCGGCATTCCAGATCTTATTGGCGAAGTTGCGGTTGCCTTCCACCTTCTTCAAGCTCAGGTTCAGGTCATTGCCGGGGGTGGAACCCACCAGCAGGGTGAAGCGCAGGGCGTCGGTGCCGAACTCTTCCATCACCGGCAGCGGATCAATCCCGGTGCCTTTGCTTTTCGACATCTTCTGCCCGTCTTCGTTGCGGATCAGCCCGTGCAGGTAGACAGTATAGAACGGGACTTTGCCGGTGAACTCCAGCCCGTCCATGATCATGCGCGCCACCCAGAAGAACAGGATGTCGTAGCCGGTCTCCATCATGCTGGTCGGGTAGAAATACTGGTAGTCAGGTGTCTCTTCGGGCCAGCCGAGCGTGGAAAACGGCCACAAGCCGGACGAGAACCAGGTGTCCAGCACATCCGGGTCCTGGTGGATATTCTGCGAGCCGCAGTGGACGCAGGCGGTCGGGTCGGCGCGCGTGCAGGTCTGCTCCCCGCAGTCGTCACAGTACCAGACCGGGATGCGGTGTCCCCACCATAACTGGCGCGAGATACACCAATCGCGGATGTTCTCCATCCAGTTGTAGTAGACTTTCTCGAAGCGTTCCGGGATGATGCGGATGCGTCTGTCGCGCACGGCTGCGCTGGCCGCCTCTGCCAGCGGCGCGATCTTGACGAACCACTGCGTGGAGACCATCGGCTCGACGATCTCCCCGCCGCGCTCGGAACGCGGCACGTTGAGCGTGTAATCTTCTTCCTTGATAACCAGACCGGCGGCTTTCATATCGGCCCACAGCTTTTCGCGGCAGACGAAACGCTCCAGACCGGCATACGGCCCGCCGACCTCGGTCACTTTCGCCTCCCGGTCGAGCACCGAAAGAACCGGCAGCCCGTGGCGCTGGCCGATTTCGTAGTCGTTGGGGTCGTGGCCGGGGGTGATTTTCAGCGCCCCGCTGCCAAACTCGCGGTCCACGTAATCGTCGGCGATGACCGGGACTTCGCGTCCCAGGATCGGCACGATCGCTTTCCTGCCAATGTATTTCTGGTAGCGCTCGTCGTCGGGATGGACAGCCACGGCGGTATCACCCAGGATCGTCTCCGGGCGGGTGGTGGCCACGGGGATGTGTTCGCCTTTATAGGGATCGGGTGACCCGACTACGGGCGCGAGCATGTACTTGAAATAATACAATTTACCGGGCTCTTCGGAGTACTCCACTTCCAAATCGCTGACGGCCGTTTTCAGCCCCGGCGACCAGTTGATCAGGCGCGGCCCGCGATAGACCAGGCCCTTCTCATAGAGACGGACGAAGGCCTCGCGTACCGCCTTCGACAGACCCTCGTCGAGGGTGAAGCGCTCGCGCGTCCAGTCGCAGGAGGCGCCGATCTTACGGATCTGGCTGGTGATGATGTTGTGATATTTGGCCTTCCAGGCCCAGGCCCGCGCGATGAATTTCTCGCGGCCCAGTTCCTCACGGGTCACCTCTTCGGTGCGCAGCAAATCCTTTTCCACCTGCAACTGCGTGGCGATACCGGCATGGTCCGTGCCGGGCACCCACAACGTGGGGACTCCTTTCATGCGCTGATAGCGCACCATCAGGTCTTCCATTGCCACGAACATGACGTGGCCGAGGTGCAGTTCGCCGGTTACGTTCGGCGGCGGGATGGAGATGACGAAGGGCTTCTTGGTTGCGTCGAAATCCGGCTGGTACGGGTCATTGGACGGCTGGAAGTACCCTCCTTTCTCCCACATCTCATAAATACGCGGCTCGGTGGATTTGAAATCGTAGGCTTTGGGTAACTGGTATTCGGTCATTCGTGCTCCTTCTCATGTGTCATTGCGAGCCCGAAAGGGCGAAGCAATCTCATGGAAAACAAAAACGCCCGTATCCTCTTGAGGACGGCGGGCGCCGCGGTACCACCTCAATTCGTTTTCACCACGAAGGAACACAAAGGTGAAAAACGCACTCTCCGACCGACCATCATCGGCCTGCACGCTAACGGGCGCTCCCGTGCTGTTCTACTGGACACTGATCACTGAAAACTGGTCACTGTCTCTCTTCAGCAAAGAAACTGTGCGACTTCGGCAGCGGTATTCTGTGGAGGCTTCCAGCCAAGGCCTTCCTTCTCTGATCAGCGTTCGGGCTGCCTACTACTCACAGTCGGGTTGCCCAGATTATACCTAGCGAGGTATGTCAAGTCAAGCACATTATGGTATCCTTAACTCACCATCATGCGCAGTCCGACGACTCCCGTCGTCAGGCGTATGGCCGCCGAAGTCAGCCCTTACAGGGTGCTCCGCGAAGACTTCGTACTCGTCGTCAGTCACTCTATGTTCAGGGAGAAACTATGTACATTGCCATCGAAGGTGTCATCGGCGTTGGAAAGACTACCCTGGCGCGGCTGCTCCAGCCGGCATTTGCTGCCGATTTGCTGCTCGAGGTCTTCGAGGAGAACCCTTTCCTCTCCGATTTCTACTCCGACCGCCAACGCTACGCCTTCCAGACCCAGATCTTCTTCCTGCTCAGCCGTTACCACCAGCAGCGCCGCGCCGTCCCGGAGATGCTCGCCACCGGGAAACCGCTGCTCTCCGACTACACTTTCGCCAAAGACAGCCTCTTCGCCCTCATCAACCTGGTTGGCGATGAGCTGGAAACGTACAAGCGCCTCCACGAGGCCCTGGCTGAAAAGATCACCCTGCCGGACTTGCTGGTCTACCTGCGCGCCAGCACCGACACGCTCATGCAGCGCATCGCCCTGCGCGACCGCTCCTACGAGCGCAACATGGAACGCGGCTACATCGAGACCCTCAACCAGACCTACGAAGAATTCTTCTCCAAGCCATATGACAACACGCCCGTGCTGACCATCGACACGGACCCACTGGATTTCGTCCATCACCCGGAACACCTCACGCTCATCGAAAATCGCATCCGGGAAACCCTGAACCTGCCTCCTTACCAGGCTCAACTTTTGCTTGAGTGAGAGACCAGGTCCCTTAGAGAAACCTGGTCTCTGAAGGAATTTTTATGCCCAACACACCCGATACCCTCATCCAACCCGCCAAAGAAAGGACCCAGAAACGTGCCATGTCGGACCCGTGGCTGGTCGCGGCTTACCTGACCGGCTGGGATACTACAAACTGGCCTTCGAGTCCCTGCTGGCCATCGGCTGGCCCATGATCTCCACTTGGACGCTGTCCGTGTCCGTTCTCCCTCCTATGTGGAATATCCACTGGCGTACGGCCTGTGAAGCGCTGGGATTGGCCGGCGAATCCATTGGCGAACGGCTGGATGGGCTGGATCATTTCCTGAATACCATCGAGGAAATGTTGGAGAAGATGACTACCCGCCAGGGCTTATAGTGCATCCATATAGGGTGATTCTGTTCAGACAACATATCTGCCAAACTGTGGATAACTGCCCAAAAACTGTGGATAACCCGCGCGAACTGTGGAGAAGTCGCTCAATTGTTCGATTTTGAGACCCCTATATCTGGCTATCTTATCGGTCCAAATCCAAAATCTGGATTGATCAAAAAATAGCTTTGACGACCCTTTCGGCGCTGAATCTTTTTTCCAAGAGTTTTCCACAGTCTGTGGAGATGATTCTCTCGAGAAATTGGCTATCCATTGGGGCTGAAAACCCCGCCAGCCCATAGATTGGGTTTCCTCACGGTTTATCCACATATCCACAGGCCCTACTAAGACTACTAAGATTCATAATTATCTGATAAATATGTTGAGGAAAGGAGGAAAGAAAGATGCTCTTTCAATTCGACGAACTGACCTGGCCTGAAGTGTCTGCCCTGCCACGTGAAACACCACTCGTTCTGCCGCTTGGCAACTTCCAGGACAGCGTAGCGGTTCCTGATTTAATCCAGACAGTCCAACCCGTCGGCATCCTCCCGGCCATTCCCTTTGGCTGGACCGGCAGCGGACTGGATGTCCCGGCGGAGGTCTTCGCTGCACTTTTGCGCAACCTGGTGGGGAACTTGCTGGAAGATGGGTTTGCGAGAGTCTATGCTCTTGTCCCGTCCGAAATTGATTTGGGAAAAGACATTCCGCAATTGCGCCTGCCGGGTAACTCGTTACTGGTTTCTGGCTTCTCTGAGCAAGATCACCAGAAGGTCGTTATTCTCCCCATCGGCCACACCGAACAACACGGCTATCATTCCCCGCTTTCGACGGATACGCTCATCATCGAAGCGATCGGCAGAGGCACGGAGCAGGCCGTCCCGGAGCAGGCGGTTTGTTTACCGGTCTTTCCGTATGGAGTCAGCACGCACCGGCGCTCGTTCCCCGGGACGTTCAACGTGGGGGGGCGGGCCTTCGAGGATTTCTGGCTGGCGGCCGTGGATGTGCTCGTCGCACGTGGCTTTACCCGCTTCTACCTGATGAGCGGACACGGCGGGAACTCGTCGTTTTTGGTCAATGTGGTCAAATACGCCGGGGAGAAGTACCCGCAGATTTATTGCGCCACTGCGTTCCTGTACCTTTCCGGGCCGCAGGGCGTGGCCGCGCTGGAAGCCAAACGTCAGTCGCCGCTGGGCGGGATGGGTCACGCCTGTGAACTGGAGACCTCGCTCGTCCTGCACCTGCGCCCCGACTTGATTCACCTCGAACGTGCCGTGGACGAGACGAACTTCATCACCACCCCGTCCTATTACATGGACTGGATCGAAGGCGGCGCGCTGACCGCCAACCCGCCCTGGGAGGACGACACCCGCACCGGGGCCTATGGGGTGGGAAGTCTAGGAACGGCGGAAAAGGGGGAGTACTGGCTGAAGGTGGCGATTGAAGAGAAAGTGGGGCACGTGGCCGAGATCCACGAGCAGTACCGGCGGCGGAGAGAACGGCGCAATACAGGATCGGGCTAGCTCCCCGCTTTCTAGGACGCCTACCACGAAGTCACCAAGCCACGAAATTAATCTCTTGGTGACTTCGTGTCTTGGTGGTTGATCTTCCTGAATTCTGCTCTCAAAAAGACAAGACTACTTGTCTGCACTGATGATGACTCGCTCCCCCTGCCCGGCCCACTCGTACAGCCATTTCGCGTCCGCCGGGGCCAGGTTGACGCAGCCGTGCGAGGCCGCTGTCCCAAAATTATCGTGCCAGTAGGCGCCGTGGAAGCCGAAATTGCCGGAATAGGTCATGAAGTATGGCACGCCCTCGATGTAATACTCGCTGGTCGATTCGACCGGCGGCGTGATGGAACTGTATGCCACCTTGTTAAGAATGGCAAACCGGCCCTCGAACGTCCAGGAATTCTCCCCGGACGAGATCAGCGTGGCGAAGACCAGCTTACACTCGTTATAAACAGTCAACGTCTGCTCGGCCAGGTTGACGTAGATAAAGCGGCAGGTCCCTGTCCCCGCATCCGCCGGAACGCCGGGGCTGACCAGTGCAACCGAATCGTCCGGCAGCCATTCGTCCGCGCCGACGGCGATGTAGCCGGGCTTTTGCGTGACCGCCGGTAACTCGTGCACGATCTGATAGCGGGCATAGTTCTGGACGGGTGTCCCGGCCGCGTTGACGGACTGCGTTCCGGCCAGCACCCAGCCGAAGCGGAAAGTCACGTCACGCGTCAGCAGGAAGCCGGTAAACGAGGAGGGGGTCAGTTGCTGCAAATCTTCTCCTCTCATCCAGCCGTAGTTGGTCAGGTAATAGAACTGGCCGTCTTCGCTGTTCCGGCTGGTGGTGTAAGCCACGTAAGCCGGATAGTTTGGCAGGTAGCCGTAATTGCCGGTCTTCCCCACGGCATCCTGAAAACTGGTATAGACCTTCGCCCGGTCGTTGACGACCTCCGCGTAGCGATATTTCAACTCTCCCAGCGATGGGTCGAGCGGTTGGTACCAGGCCGGTTCGGGTGTGGGAGTGAGGGTAGGTGTCTCGGTGGGCGTGAGGGTGGCGGTTGCCGTCGCGGTGGGTGTCAGTGTGTCGGTCTCCGTCGGCGTGGGGGCAGGCGTTGGTGCGACCTGGCAGGAGGCCAGGAGGAGTACGGTCGCGACCACGGGCAGAACCACTAAATCACGCAGGAACGAATTGTTTTTGAGAAAAACGTATTTTCGCGACTTGGTGCCTTGGTGGTCGAGATCACAAGTATTCACGATGTCTTTGGCCAATCCAGCAGCAGGACTTCCGCCAGCAGGCGGGCATTGACGTTGCGTTCCAGTTTTTCGATGGCTCCTTCTGCGGCGTTGACCAGCCGCCGCGCCTCGGGCAGGTTCAATTGCCTTGCCAAAGCCTCGATCTCCACGGCCCAGTCCACATTCGTAAGTGGTGTGTCGGACCCGGCAGCGCACAGCAGCACATCCCGCCAGAACGCCAGCCAGAGCTGCAGCGTCTCGCGGAAGCATTCCTTCCTCTCGTTCTTCCGGTCGGTGAGCTTCTCGGCGTAGGCGAAGCGCTCGCGGCGCGTGGACTTGAGCAGGCTTTGCAAGTCGTCCAATCGCCTCGTGCGGAACTCCAAGGCGTCCCTGTCTTGCATCAGGCGTAGGGCGTAGCCGGGCCGCCCGCCGGAGACGTGCGCCAGCAGGCGAGCGGTGGATTCATCCACGCCGCGCTCCTTCAGGTACGATTCCACCGTCTCGACCGTCAACGGGCGCAGCCGCAGGATTTCACAGCGTGAGGTGATGGTCGGCAGGAGTTGTTCGGGGTTATCGGCAGTCAGGAGCAAAATAACGTGCGCGGGGGCTTCTTCCAGCGTTTTCAGCAGGGCATTGGCGGCATTGGCATTGGCTTCCTGGAAGCGCAAAAAGAGCGCCACGCGGTACTTGCCCTGGTACGGTTTGAGCACCAGGCTCTGCCGTAGGGAGCGGATTTGCTCCACCTTCAGCGTGCCGCCTTCCTTCTCGGCCTGGATGACGGCCAGATCGGTATATTGCATCCGTTCGATCTGCTGACAGGTCCTGCATTTGCCGCACGGTTCGGCGGGGGCGAGCGGCTGCGGACAGTTCAAGGCCTGGGCGAAGCGCAGCGCCAGGGTGCGGCGGCCCAGGCCGGGAGGTCCGCTGAACAGGTACGCATGGCGGACAGAGTCACGGCTGAGGTGCTGCTTGAGCATCTCCACCGCCCATTCGTGGCCGAGCAAACCCCAGTTCCCAGCGCTGCCTACTGATGACGGGTTACTGATCACTGATTACTCTTCTCCGGCTCTCAGCCGTAAATATGAATCGTATCGTTGCGTGTGCACCGTGCCCGCCTCCACCGCCGCCCGCACCGCGCAGCCCGGCTCGGTCTTGTGGCTGCAATCGCTGAACTGGCAGGCCGCTACCAGCGAGGCCAGTTCGGGGAAGTAGCCGTCCAGTTCCTCCGGTTCGGTATCCCACAGTGCCAGTGAACGCAGGCCGGGCGTATCGGCCACGTAACCGCCGCCATCCAGCGGGAACAACTGCCGCACGCTGGTGGTGTGACGGCCTTTCTGGAACGCCTGGCTGATCTCCCGCACGGCCAGCCCCAGACCCGGCTGGACAGCGTTCAGCAGGCTGGATTTCCCCACGCCGCTCGGCCCGGCCAGGGCGGAGGTTTTGCCGGTCAGCCGCTCGCGCAGTTCGTCCACGCCCTCGCCGGTCTTTGCACAGGTGTAGAGCACCGGATACCCGATGCGCGGGTAGAAACCAAACATCTCCTCGGCGCCCTGACGGCCCACCAGGTCAATCTTGTTGGCGACGATGACGGCGGGCAACTTCTCCCTTTCTGCAATGACCAGGAAGCGATCCAGCATGCGCAAACGGGGGTTGGGACGGGCGCAGGCGAAGACAAACACCGTCTGGTCCGGATTGGCCAGGATAACTTGCTGGTAGACCCCCTGGGGTCTCGGATCGAGCCGGACCAGGGAACTGGCGCGCGCTTCGATCGACTCGATCATCCCCTTGCCGTCTGGCTGATGGCTCACCTGCACCCGATCGCCGACCGCGACGATGTCGCCCACGTGTTTACCCTGCTTCAGCCGTCCGCGCAGGTGGCAGGTTAACACGCCGCTTTCGGTCTGGACGGTGAAGAAACCCGATTGGGAGCGGACGACGAGGCCGGGAATTTGCTCTGTTAGCATTGCAGTCAGAGAACTTTACCACCAAGTCACCACACTTGCACCGCACTGCGTTCCCTGGCGCCGCCCGCCAGGGCAGGTGTGGTGCAGTGCAGGTGAGGCACAAAGCTTCACAAAAATTTGTGTCTGCGTGCCTTGGTGGTTGAGACCATCATTGTGGCGTAGGCGTGGGGGTCGGGGCGGGAGCGCCGTAGTCGGGGTTGACCACGTCGAAAGTAGATTCCCACGGATAGACTGTCTGTGGGTGGCCGAAGAAGTAGATCTCCATCACGCGCCGGAAGATGGGGGCGGCCCAGATGGCGCCTTCGCCTTCGTTCTCGACCAAGGCTACCACGGCAATATCGGGATTATTGGGATCGTTTTTCAGGCTGTAGCCGGCAAACCAGGCGTGGGGATCGGCAGCGCCGCTTTCGGCGGTGCCGGTCTTGGCGGCGGTGGGGATGGCGAAGTTGCCCAGGGTGTAATAGGCCGTGCCCTTCTTATCCGCGGCCACGCTGCGCATGGCATCCTGGATGACCTTCAGGTCGCCGGGTTTGATCGGCAGCGTGCCGTTGGCCTGCGGGCGGAAGATACTGAGCGGATCGCCACTGACCGGTTGGACTTTCTCCACCAGTTGTGGCCGGTAGAGAGTGCCACCGTTGGCGACGGCGGAGATGAAGGTCGCCACCTGGAGCGGCGTCACCAACACCTTGCCCTGGCCGATGGCGATGCTGGTCGCGTCAAGGCCGTCGGTGGGGTCGGGGATGGAACCCTCGGCTTCGGCAACCTGGTCAATCCCGGTGGCTTTCCCCAGCCCGAAGGCCCTGGCCATATCCGAGATAGCGTTTTTGTACTTGCCCTCGTCCTGGTTATACAAGGTATAGCTGATGTGGTAGAACCAGGGGTCGCAGGAGCGCATCAATCCTTGCGGCAGGGTCAACAAACCGCTGGGCTGGCTGCTTGCGGCGGTGCAGGTATCAGTGCCTTTGGTCAGCTTTTCGGTCTGGCAGTGCTCCCAAGTCCAGTCGTACAGGATGTGACCGGGGATATCGGTGAAGTCATAGGTACAATCTAAGGTGCTATCCGGCGTGAAGACGCCGCTTTCCAGTGCGGCCGCCATGGTGACGATTTTGAACACCGAACCGAGCGGATATTGTCCCTGCGTGGCGCGATTGAAAGTCGGCTGGGCAGGGTCGTTCAACATGCCGTCGAGGCTCCACTGCCTGTTGAAGTTGTTCGTGTCGTACAGATTGGGGTCGTAGCCCGGGGAGGAGACCATTGCCAGCACGCGCCCGGTATTCACTTCCATCACGACGATCGCACCGGGCAGGCCATCCATGGCGGCCTGGGCCTGTTCCTGCAGGTCCTTGTCTATCGTCAGGTAGATGGAATCTGCTGGTTGAGAATCCACCTGGGAGAGCATGTTATTGGAAGCCCCGTCAACATACAGGCTGGCTGCGTCGCGGCCATGCAGATATTGTTCTCCCCATTTCTCGACGCCTTCCATACCTACCCGTTCCGTGCCATTATAGCCGAGCCGCTTATAGGTATTTACATCCGGTTTCGAGATATACAGTGTGTATCCGACGGCATGAGGAGCATCGTTGGGTTCATAGAAACGGGAATTGTAAGTATTCCCCTGCACGGCGCTAACGTTCATTATCCCCGACTTATTTACAGCATCGGCGCTGGCTTCACCGACCGGGACGTAATCCCCATCCCGATAGTTTTCATAATCCATGCGGATCTTTTCCGGTCGGACGCCCGTCAGTTGCCAGAGTCTATTGAAAACGGCGTTTTCACTTTCGGGCGCAACATCCCCGGCGACCAAGCCTAGGGCATACGCATCCGTCTGTGTGACGATGGCATTGCCGTTGCGGTCGTAGATGTCGCCACGCGCCGGGGGAGTGTGGTCGGCAACTAGATGTTTACCGCCCGCCAGTTCGGGCAGGATCAGACCGTCATCCCACTGGAGACGCCACTCGTCATTTTCCAGGAGTAGGTTTGCATTAAAGTCGCGCTGGATGTCGCCGAACAGGACTGTTTTGTAGGTGATGCGGAAGACTGCCTGCGCGGACTGCGGATCCGTCAGCGTGGACAGGATGCTGTATTCGATCTTTCTGACGCTCATGGCATTCAGGGCATCGGTGTGAAGCTTGGAGAAATCCTCCTGGCTGAGAGCACTGCGGCTGGACTGGGTAAGCAAGGTATACATACTGGCGTAATCTTCCACCAGCGAAGTAGTCCCGGTTACAGCACGGGACAAAGCCTCCAGGTAGGAGCGCAACGTACCCTCGGCGCTTGGAGTGTGGGTAACGTTGACCTGCGCAGTCGGCAGGGGCGACGTTGTTGCTATGACGCGTCCGCAAGCGGCCAGGAAGACAAGCACCAGGATCGGTTTTATCCAGCAGGTGATTTTCAACATGTTATCTTTCCTCATCGGCCGACCATTTTCCCACGCAAAACGGCGGAAGAAATGGGACAGATGTACTCTAACGCCAACTGGCACTCCTTGGAAATGTCGGTCCTGGGGGCGATGTCGAGTTGACGCAGCGCCCGCGTCAGGTGGCAGAGCGGGAGTCCCATCACGCTGGCGTAGCAGCCGCTCAGACCTTCAACCGGGTGGAAGGTGAGATGCTGGATGGCGTACGCCCCGGCTTTGTCGAGTGGGTCGCCGGTGGCGACGTATGCCGCGACTTCGTCGTCGCTGTAGTCCCGCATCGGCACATCGGTGACACACAAATCGGTGACGAGAGTTCCGTCCGACACTCTCAACACGGCAATGCCGGTACAGACCTGGTGGCTGTGCCCGCGTAGACGGCGGAGCATCGTCGCCGCCTCGGCCATATCCTTCGGCTTGCCCAGAATATCTTTGCCATCCACGACGGCAGTGTCGGCGGCCAGGAGGGTCTGGTCTGCGAGGGCAGTTGCGGCGCAGGCACGCGCCTTGCCCTCCGCCAGGCGCAGGACGTAGGTCCCGGGCGCTTCGCCGGAGAGTTGACTTTCATCTGTTTCGGAAGAGCGGATGTGGAACTTCCAGCCGCCCAGCGCCATCAGTTCACGCCGCCTGGGGGAGTTCGAGGCCAATACCAGTAAGGGTTCGCTCACGGTCAGGATTCTAACACACTCGTACCCGGACACCGTTCAAATAAAGGTTGACGAAGACTCCGCCACATTGGTAATTTCGCCTTTCGAGCCTGAAGTGTCCGGGCACTGGCGGGTTCTTCGTCCTCGTTGTAAAATGACGTATGTCCAGACCAATTTGATCGGAGGCTTTTGTGAAAGAACTTCTTGAGCGCATCCGTCGCGACGGAAAAAATCTCGGTAACGGCATTTTGAAAGTGGACGGTTTTATCAACCATCAGGTGGATCCGGCGTTGATGAATACTTGCGGGAAGGAGTTGGCCAAACGTTTTGTGAATGTCGGCGCCACCAAAGTGCTGACCGCCGAAATCTCTGGCATTGCACCGGCCCTGATGACGGCACATTATCTGGGTCTGCCGGTGGTCTACGCACGCAAGACCAAACCGATCACCATGCCCGACCAGGTTTTCCTGACGCTGGCTCCCTCGCATACCAAAGGCCATATGGTCGAGTTGATCATCTCGCCCGAGTACCTGGCGGGCCACGAAAAGATCCTTGTTATTGATGATTTCCTCGCCTCCGGTGCCACCATCATGGGCCTCGTCCGCCTGGCACAGACGGCCGGGGCGACCGTGGTCGGCATTGGGACGTTGATCGAGAAGACCTTTGAAGGCGGCCGTGAAGTGCTGCGGCCCATCGGCGTGCCGGTTGAGTCGTTGGTGTGCATCACCTCGATGGATAACGGCCAGATCCTCTTCGGCGACTGCGGATGAACCTGTTCTACCGGCTGGCGAATACGCCGCCGGGACGGTCCCTGATCGCCTGGACTTTTTCCCACATGAGTTTCGCCGTCCCAGCCAAACATCTGCGCGAGACAGACACCTTGCTGGCTTTCTACCACCCAAAACCGGCGCATCCTTTTCATGTAATCCTCGTCCCGAAAAAGGACGTCCGTTCTTTCGCGGACTTGGAGCCGGCTGACCCATTCCTGGCAGATCTCGTCGCGGCTGCGCAGTCCCTGGTGGACGAATTCCACCTATCGGCCTATCGGCTGATCGTCAACGGCGGGGCGCACCAGGAATTTCCACATTTACATTTTCACCTCATCTCTGAATTTCCTTCCCCTAATCACCCAATTACTGATCCCTGATTACCTGATTCCTATGCACGACTCCATCGCCATCCTCGACTTCGGTTCCCAATACGCTCAGCTCATCGCCCGGCGGGTGCGCGAGGCGCATGTCTACTGCGAGCTCTTCCCCTGGGACACGCTCGCCGAAAAGGTGCTGGCACTCCGGCCAAAAGGCTTCATCCTCTCCGGCGGACCGATGTCCGTCTACGCCGAGGGCGCGCCGACCCTGCTGCCTTACGTGCTTGATTCCGGCCTGCCGGTGCTGGGCCTGTGCTACGGGATGCAGCTCCTGACCTACGTTCTTGGTGGGGAAGTTGCCCACGCGACCGAGCGGGAATACGGCCCCGCCACGGTCGAACCCCTGATCCCAAATCCCTTATTATCTGATTCCTTCTTCCCCGTCTGGATGTCGCACGGCGACCGGATCACGCGCCCACCAGAGGGGTTCGTCACCATCGCTAAATCAAGCAACAGTCCCTTCGCAGCGATGGCAGACCCGAAGCGGAAATACTACGGCTTGCAGTTCCACCCGGAAGTGAAACATACGCCGGATGGAGCAGAGATCCTGCGCCGCTTCGTGACGGATATCTGCGGCGCGAAGCCAGACTGGACGCCCGCCTCCATCATCGAGGAGAGCATCGCCCGCGTCCGGGCCCAGGTGGGCGGGGAACGCGTCCTGGCGGCGGTCAGCGGCGGCGTGGATTCGTCGGTCGCCGCAATGTTGGTGCACCAGGCTATTGGCGACCAGCTCGTGGCCGTCTTCGTGGACACCGGCCTGTTGCGCAAGGATGAGCCTGAGCAGGTGGTGCGGACTTTCCGCGAACAGATGGGTGCCGAGCTTGTGGCGGTGGATGCCGCCGAGGAATTCTTCGGCGCGCTGAAAGGCGTGACAGACCCGGAGCAGAAGCGCAAGATCGTCGGTGAGAAATTCATCCGCATCTTTGAGCGTGAGGCCAAGAAACTTGGCGCACCGTCCCGTGCTGGAACCGGGACTACCACGAAGTTCCTTGTCCAGGGCACGATCTACCCGGACGTGGTTGAATCGGCCGCGCCGGACCGCAGCAAGGCCGCCAAGATCAAGTCGCATCACAACGTGGGCGGCCTGCCAGAGGATATGGAAATGTCGCTTGTGGAACCGCTGCGCTACCTGTTCAAGGACGAGGTGCGGGCGGTGGGCGAAGCCCTCGGGCTGCCCGAAGCGATGGTCTGGCGGCAGCCGTTCCCGGGTCCGGGCCTGACCGTGCGCTGCCTGGGCGAAGTGACGCTGGAACGCGTCGCCCGTCTGCGCGCGGCGGATGCCATCCTGTTGGAGGAACTATCCGTGGCCGGTTTGATGGGAAAAAAGGCGGAAACGTCCCAGGCCTTTGTGGCCCTGCTGTCGGTCCGTTCGGTGGGAGTGATGGGTGACGAGCGCACGTACCAGGAGGCCGCGGCCATCCGGGCAGTGGTCACCGACGATTTCATGACCGCCGATTGGGCGCGCATCCCGTACGACGTGCTGGCGAGGGTATCCAACCGGATTGTCAACGAAGTGCACGGAATCAACAGAGTGGTGTATGATATTACCAGCAAGCCACCTGCCACGATTGAATGGGAATGAGACGATTGACGATTGGAGATTGAGAGATGACTGACCCAACAAAGTCCCAAGTGCAGATGTTGCTCGAACCCCGTCGCCCCATTCCGCCTGCGCCAGTCCATCCAATGGCGGCATTGGCGACGATTGTTCTGGACAATATTTTTGGTGTGTTCGAGTTGGTAGACCCGTTGACCCTTGTCTTGACCTGCGTAGGGGTCGGTGTGGTTGGTGCGGTGACCACCGCGCTGGTTCAGCGTTACCTGGCGAAGGACGGCTGGGGAGCCTCGGTGGCTAAGGGGTTGGTGATGGGTATCATCGCCGGTGTGCCTTTCCAGGTGACCGGGACGACGGTCGGTGCCATCCTGCTTGGCTGGGCCGGGGCGAGTCAGTGGATCAAACTCCCGGCGCCGAAGAGCAAGCCGACCATTGCCGAGGAGCAGGAAATCGTCGAGGCGGAAGTCAGGGAAGTAGAGTAATTGTCAACAGACCATTCTCAGCGAGAATCGCCTCAGGTAACAGATCACTGCTGCATAGATGCGTAAAGTTATTCTAATATTTGTCGTCGTTGGCCTTTTTTTTGCAGGGTTGATAACCGCGCGTGCCCAGAACCAGAGTACAGCACGGATCACCCTATATTCCCTGCAGACCACCGACTTCCCGGCCATGACCGCCGGGCTGGATGTGTACGATTCGGCCGGCAACCTTGTCACCGGACTGGCACCGGAGGCGGTCACGCTGCTGGAAGATAACCAGCAGCGCCAGCTCAATGCGCTTGAGGAACTCCCGGCGGGAGTGCAATTCGCCCTGGCGTTTGATCCCGGCCCGGCCTTTTCTTTCCAGGACGCCAATGCTGTCAGTCGCTACGATAAAATCGAGAAAGTATTGTTGGATTGGGCTGCCACTCACTCCGATTTGTTAGGGGATGACTTGAGTTTGATCCCGACCGAAGGGACTCTGTCCACCCATCTGGCGACGAGCGCAGCGTTTTCGGACGCCCTGACTGCGTATTCGCCTGCCCTGCAATTCATCTCGCCGAGCCTGAACACCATGGCACGCGCCCTGGATGTGGTCTCCGAACCCGCTCCGCAAGACGGCATGAAACGCGTTATTCTGTACGTCACCTCTCCGCCCACAGCGGACGTCATTCCCACCCTGCAAAACTTGACCCAGCGCGCCGTGGACCAGCAAGTACGCGTCCATGTCTGGATTGTCGCCTCGCCGGATTTCTTTTCCACTTCCGGCGCGACGGCGCTTGAAGACCTTGCCACCCTTACTGGCGGGCAGTACACCCTGTTTTCCGGGGAGGAGCCGCTGCCCAGCCTGGAGTTGTATCTGGCGCCCCTTCGTCATACCTACCGCCTGTCCTATATTTCCGGCATTCTCACCTCCGGTGGACATACTCTGACGGCGCAGGTCAACCTAAATGGCGAGACGGTCACTTCTGGCGAAGTGTCTTTTGAGTTGAATGTCCAGCCGCCGAACCCGATCCTGGTCTCGCCGCCGGAGCAAATTTCCCGCCAGTCGCCGGATGAGCAAACGACAGACCCCAAGGCTTTTCTTCCCACCCAACAGCAGCTTGATATCATCGTCGAATTTCAGGATGGCCGCACGCGCTCGTTGGTCCGTACCACGCTGTACGTTGACAACCAAAAGGCAGCCGAGAATACCGCCGCGCCGTTCGACCACTTCACCTGGGATTTGAGCAGCTACACCACCAGCGGCCAGCATACCCTCCAGGTGGAGGCCGTGGATGATTTCGGCTTAAGCAAAATCAGCCTGGGTGTGCCGGTGACGGTCACCATCGTTCGGCCACAGCGGGGATTGTTGTCTTTCCTTTCGCGTAATAGCCTGTGGGTGGCACTCGGCGCGATCCTGGCCGCTGGCGTGGTATTGGGTGCGGTCCTGGCCCGGGGGCGGATCAGACGCCGCTCGCGGCCGGTAGGCCGCAGGTCCCGTACTGACCCGCTCACCCAGCCGGTACACAGCGGGACCGCGACGCACGCTGTGCGCCTGCCGTGGGGGCGTCCAACCAAGCAGTCCGAGGCGTATCTGGTGCGTCTGAAAGAGGACGGCGAACCGGTGACCGCAGCACCCATCCCGGTTATCACGCCGGAAATGACCTTCGGCTCGGACCCGATCCAGGCCACGCGCATTCTGGACGATGCATCCATTTCCCCGCTGCACGCCCGGCTCAAGCAAGAGAATGGAGAATACATCCTTTTCGACGAAAAATCAACTGCCGGGACGTGGGTTAACTACGAGCCGTTGATGGCCCCCCGCCGTTTGCAGCATGGCGACATACTGCACCTTGGACGGCTCTCCTACCGCTTCACGCTGCAAAAGCCGCCTGAACGGCCCGCGCCAAGAATCACACCTTTTAAGAAATGATCCGCCTAGCACAAGCTCCCTTGCATGTCGCCGCTGTAACACATCCCGGTACGGCCGGCAAGCAGAACGAGGACCGCTTCGCCGTTTCGTCCTACCGGGTCAGTGAAAAAGATTCCACTCGCTCAGTCTTCGCCATCGTTTCCGATGGAATTGGGGGACACCGCGCTGGGGAAGTGGCAGCCGAGATAGCAGTGGAAACCATCAGTCACATCATAGCCCGGTCTGACGCCCGCCAGCCACTGGAGGCTCTCGACCGCGCCATCCAGATTACCAGCAACGCGATTGCCTCCAAAGCTAAAGACAACCCCCAGCGCCTGGACATGGGCGCCACCTGCGCCTGTGCCTGGGTCGTCGGCGACCGGTTGTTCACCGCCTCGGTGGGGGATTCGCGCATTTACCTGCTACGCAACAGCGGCCTGAGGCAGTTGACCGTTGATCATACCTGGGTACAGGAGGCCGTGGAAAAAGGTGTTCTGGATCCGCAGGACGCACGTAACCATCCCAATGTGCACGTTATCCGGCGTTACCTCGGTTCGTCGAAAGCGCCCAAGCCGGATACCCGCTTGCGGCTGGCTACCGACGAGAGTGATACCCAATCATGTTCCAACCAAGGACTGCACTTGCTCCCCGGTGATCTGCTTCTGCTCTGCACCGACGGTCTGACCGATGTAGTAGAAGATGCCGAAATCGAACCGATGGTGCGAGGGCTGGACCTCCAGTCTGCCGCACAGGCCCTGGTGAATTTGGCCTGCTTGCGCGAGGGCAGGGATAACATCACCGTGGTGCTGATGCTTGTTCCGTGGGAGGAAACACAGCCAAAAGAGAAAGAAAGCAAATTCTGGCTGTGGGCGCCGTGGGGACTGGCTGGTCTGTTCCTGCTGGCGCTGGCTATGGTTGGGTTGATCCGGGTAATTCTTTGGTATATCCTGCCGCCCGGCTCTGTTTCTGCGTTCTTACCCTAAATTTGAGGAGGTACTTATGCGTTTTGGCATCATGGCAATGCAATTGGAAGCGCTTGTGCCGCAAGGCGTTCCGGCCGAGCAGATCATGGCGAGCATCATGACTTTCGACCACGCCGGGTTGGCGAAGGGCCTGGCTGACAAAGGTTTCAACCCCATCGAGTTGGGCGGGGACCTGGGGATGTTCCTGCCGAATGTCTACAGCTCCGCCTCGGTTGAGAAGCTGGCTGCCCTCAAAACAGACGGGCTCTCGTACACCCTCCACCTGCCGCTGTGGTCGGTGGAACCATCCACGCCACTGGCGCCGGTTCGGAAGGGCTCGGTGGAAGCGTTGGTGCAGACCCTCCTGGCGACGCGGCCGATCGAGCCGGAGGTCTACGTGTTGCACGCCACCGGGGCGCTGGCGGCGGAATTCTACAACATGAAGATCTCCGAGATGGCGCGCAGGTTAATCCTGCGCCAGTTCCAGAATGGGGCGCGCGAGAGCATCAAGTCCATTCTGGAGCAGACCAACCTGTCCAGCCGCCGATTGGCCATCGAGACCATCGAATTTCCGCTCGACCTGACTCTCGATCTGGCCGAGGAGTTCGACCTCTCGGTCTGCCTGGATACCGGCCACGTGTTGGCCGGATTCCCCGGCTGGTTTGATTTCTTCGAGGTGGTGGAAAAGCTCCTGCCGCGCCTGGCCGAGGTCCACCTGCACGATTGTTGTAAGATGCCACAGGGTGTGCGCGGCTACGGCGAAGACCACAAGCCGCTCGGTCACGGTGACCTGGAACTGGGACGCTTCCTCGACCGGCTGGCCGCAGCAAACTTTGCCGGTCCGCTGGTGTTTGAATTAAAAGTGGACGAGGCACTGGAATCGTTGGAAGTCGTGAAGTCTGTTCGCCCACAATATTTATAGTGTCATTGCGAGCACCCGCGGGGTGCGAAGTAATCCCATCGTGAGTCGGGGGTTGCTTCGTTGGCCCTTCGCCCCTTCGGGGTGCAGGCGGGCATCCTCGCAATGATATAAAGGAGATGCCATGAAAAAATTATCCTTTCTCCGTTTGCTGGTCGTCAGCCTGCTCGGCTTTGCCCTGACCTTTTCCTCCAATATCCAGGACCCGCCGTTGATGACTTATAAGGTCCGTCAACTGGCCCCGAACCTGCCGAATACCGCTCTTGGTATTCTGGGTTTCATAGGCCTGCTGGTGGCGATGGCCGTCCAGCCCATCATTGGCGTATTCTCCGACCGGGCAAAGACGAAAATCGGTCGCCGCTTGCCGTTCATCATCGGGGGAGCAGTATTGATCGCGGCTTCGCTGTTCCTGCTGGCGACCGCACCGGCCCTGTGGGTACTGCTGCTGGGTGTCATCCTGATCCAGTTCTCATCCAACATCCTGCAGGGACCCTGGCAGGCGCTCATCCCGGACCTGGTGCCGGCCGGCCAGCGCGGCACTGCCTCCAGCTTTAAGGCCGTGATGGACATCATCGCCACAGTCGTGGCGGGCGCAGTGGCAGGTATCTTGCTGGGGACGACCGGCCAGAAGTTGTGGGGGGATCAAGCCATCTTCGTGACGGCAGCCGCGCCGGTGATCGTCTTTATTCTGTTTGTCACCATCACTGGCATCTGGGCGCGCGAGCAGCCCGGTGCCACGAACGAGGCCATAGCATCCCGCTCGGTCGGCGAGGCCCTCAAGAATGCCTTCTACGTCAACTTCCGTGAGACGCCGGTCTTCGGCTGGTGGTTTGCCAATCGCATCCTGTTCTGGGGCGCGTTCATCGCTATCAACACCTTCCTGATCAACTACCTGGTGGATGTCATCCGCATGAGCGAGGCAGATGCGCAGAGTTTTTATGGCACGCTCAAGGTCATTTTGGGCGGGGCGTTGATCGTGCTGGCGTTGACTGCCGGCTGGCTGTCGGACCGCTTTGGGCGCAAGCCGGTCATGCTGATCTCCGGGCTGGTCGCATTCGCCGGGGCGCTGCTCCTGCTGTTCGTGCGTGAGCGGACTCTGATCACTGTCGCTGGGGCAATCATCGGCATGGCAATTGGGGCGTTCCTCTCGGCCTCCTGGGCGCTGGCCACCGATATCGTACCGCGTCAGGAAGCCGCCCGTTACCTGGGGATTGCCAACATCGCAACCTGTATCGGGTCCGGCGTGGCGCGTCTGCTGGGCGGTGTGCTGATTGACCCGATCAACCGGGCGCTTGGTTCCAGTTCATCCGGCTATCTGCTGCTTTTCGTCCTGGCAGCGGTGTGCTTCCTGGCGAGTGCGCTGGTCATCATCCCTCTGCCGAACAAGCGGGCATAAGGCCAGTTTTGGGTGACCAAGGCCGGGCGTTGCGGAGAGGGTAGTAGCTGAGATTCTACTGCTTCTTGCATAAATATCTGAACTTGTTTCTATCGAATTGTTCTTAGATTACGGGATTTTGGTTCAAATATTTACGCAGTACTCTGTAGGCTATCTAGCATAAAAGGCCTCGTTGGCCTACTAACTCAACCACTTCCTCAAGCCAAAAAGATTGACGTTTTCCGCCGGCGCGTATACAATAGCCCCACAATCGAATAATGGTTAGGGTGCCTCATCCCCCGGATGGGAAGGCCCAAAGGCGAAGCCGGTGCAAGTCCGGCACTGTCCCGCAACTGTGAGCTCGCAAGAGCAAGTCAGGACGCCCGCCCCGACCAGTTCTACCACACTCTCGTGGAAAGGAGGTGGGAACGGCTTGGTTGGATTGCCTCTCCCCCCTCCCCTGTCCTTGCGGCAGGGGATTTTGATTGTAGTAACGACTTTCCCCTACGGGGATGATAAAGTCGTTACTACGCAAATTCGCAAATTACTAATGATAGGTTTTTCAGGAGAAACCATGTCCCGCAAATTGACATTCGCGATTCTGACCTTTGTTCTTTTATTGGCTGCCTGCGGTCAGGTCCCCAAAGGGGGCGGCCCCGCCCGGACCTCGACACCGGTTGCGACTTCGACGGAGATTCCCACCCTCACACCGCCTTCTGATACATCCATTATTTTGACCGATGACCTGGGCCGCATGGTGACGCTCGCCAGCCCGGCCCAGCGGATCATTTCGCTCGCTCCGTCGAATACAGAAATCTTGTTTGCGATTGGGGCGGGTACGCAGGTTGTTGGCCGCGATGAAACTTCCGACTATCCCGAGGAGGCAAAACATTTACCCACCGTCGGCGGCTGGAGCGGGTTTAGTAGCGAGTCTATCGTCGCTTTACATCCAGACCTGGTGCTGGCCGCTGATACCAACCCAGCCGAACTGATTGCCTCGTTGGAGAATCTTGGCCTGACTGTCTACCGATTGCCCAACCCTCTGACGCTGGAAGAACTTTACCTAAATTTGGGGACAGTCGGCGCCTTGACCGGCCACGAGACTGACGCCGCCGCGCTGGTAGAATCTCTCAAAGTCCGCGTTGCGGCGGTGGATGCTAAGGTTGCCACCATCACTGAGCGTCCAACGGTCTATTACGAACTGGATGCCACCGACCCGACCAAGCCCTACGTTGCCGGTCACGCCGGCCCCACGAACTTCGTTGACCCGCTCATCACCCGCGCGGGTGGCGCTAACATTGGCGCTCAGTTGCAGAGTGAGTGGCCACAGATCAGCCTGGAACAGTTGGTGGCCGACAATCCACAATTTATTCTCCTGGGTGATGCAGCCTACGGTGAAACACCAGAGAAAGTCGCAGCGCGTACTGGATGGAACGTGCTCACTGCTGTCCAAACCGGTCAGGTCTATCCGATTGATTACCATCTGGTCAGTATCCCCGGTCCGCGCCTGGTGGACGGGCTGGAAACGCTGGCGAAGTTGTTGCATCCGGATTTGTTTAAATAATTTCTGTTAGGGGCAGGTCCAAGACCTGCCCCTAACACCCGTAATATGCGTCATCTACCTTACCTCTGGACTCTCCTCTTCCTCACCCTGGCGGTAATTTTTTCCATCGCCATCGGGTCGGTGTTTATTCCCCCCGCGGACCTGGGCCGCATCCTGGTTGGCTGGCTGACCGGGGCGAAGTTCCCTGAACCGCTCAAGACTTTCGCCTTTATCATCGCCTCCATCCGCCTGCCGCGCATTGCGCTGGTCCTGCTGACCGGCGCGGCGCTAGGCGGGAGCGGCGCGGCTTACCAGGGCCTCTTCCGCAACCCGCTGGCAGACCCATACCTGATCGGCGTGGCCTCCGGCGCGGGTCTCGGCGCGGTGCTGACGATGAGCGTCAAATGGCCGTACTCCTTCTGGGGCCTGATGGCCGTCCCGGCGGCCGCCTTCGTCGGTGCGCTGCTGACAGTCTTCCTGGTCTACGCGCTGGCACGCCTCGGCAAGACGGTGCCGACGACCAACCTGATCCTGGCGGGTGTGGCCTTCTCGTCTTTCGCCACCGCCCTGACCTCGTTCCTGATGTTGCGCTCGACGGGGGAATTACGGCGGGCGATTTCCTGGCTGCTGGGCGGGGCGAGTCAGGCAGGTTGGGGACCGGTGTTGACGGTCTTGCCCTACCTCGCCATCGGGCTGGGAATCCTGCTCCTGAGCGGCCACGCTCTGAACCTGCTGCAGTTCGGCGATGACCAGGCCCAGCAGCTCGGACTGAATGTCACGCGCACACGCACCCTAATCCTGCTGGCGGCTTCGTTAGCCACCGCCGCAGCCGTCTCGTTCTCCGGAATCATTGGATTTATCGGGCTGATCGTCCCGCACGTGATGCGACTGTGGTTTGGCGCAGACTATCGCCGTCTGCTGCTGCTCTCGATCATCGGCGGCGCAGGGGTGCTGCTGCTGGCGGACGTGATCGCCCGCTCTGTGATGGCTCCACAGGAACTTCCGGTGGGCATTGTGACGGCTCTGGCTGGCGCGCCGTTTTTCCTGTGGGTCTTGCGGAGAGCCAAGAATCAAGGTTACTGGTAGGGGCGCAACGTATTGAGCCCATTCGGTGGATGAACATGTTACGGATTGAAAATCTCTCTGTCTCCTACGGCCCTCGCCACGTGCTGGGCAATGTCTCGCTGGAAGTGAACTCCGGCGAGGTGCTGGCGCTCATTGGCCCGAATGGAGCGGGAAAGTCCACGCTGGTGCGCGCCGTGAGTGGCGTGGTTGCCGTGCAGAGTGGAAAAGTCCGCACCAACGGAAATGACCTGCTATCCCTGCCGCCCATGCAGCGCGCCCGCTTCCTGGCCGTGGTGCCGCAGGTGGTGAGCATGCCGCCCGCCTTCACCGTCTGGGAGACCGTGCTGCTGGGCCGCACGCCATACCTGAATTTCCTTGGGCAGGTTTCCGTTAGAGATGAGGAAGTTGCCCGTCTGGCGCTGGCGAAAGTGGACGCGCTCGACCTGGCCGAGCGGCGCGTGGGCGAACTTTCCGGTGGCGAGCAGCAGCGCGTCCTGCTGGCGCGGGCGCTGGCCCAAGCCACTCCCATCCTGCTGCTCGACGAGCCGACTACCAACTTAGATTTGCACTACCAAGTTAGTTTCATGGAAATCGTTCGGACGCTGGCACACACGGACGGTCTGGCTGTGCTGATCGCCCTGCACGACTTGAATCTCGCCGCTCGTTACGCGAACCGGGTGGCGTTGCTGGTTGCGGGGAAAATCAAGGCCGTGGGGACGCCGCGGCAGGTGCTGACTCCGGAGTTGATCTCGGCAGCCTATCACCTGCCGGTGCAGGTGGTTTCCCACCCATTTGAGGATGTATTGTTGGTGTTGCCGGATAACCATTAAGAAACCCGGTTTCCTATTTTCTATTTCTGCTTAAAGACGATCTCAAGGTTAATGGACACTAAAGTATCCAGTAATCCAGCCACAAAGAGAATTCCGCAAGCAATCTGACCACTCACAGTCGGACGAAGACGGGCCCAAGCACAACTATGACTTTTTAAAATGGGGGTTGCAAAAATCCTAATTGTGGGTAGTATTTAATTGTTGAGTAAACCATTTTTGTGGAGGAAGACGATGAAAAACAAATATTATTTCTCTGCGGTCTGCATTATCGCCATACTTGTCACCGCTTGCGGACCTACGCAAATGCCCGGACAAGCGCCTGATCAAGCGCCTGATCAGCCGAGTGGCCAGGCGACCGAACCACCCACCAGTCAGCCGTCGCCCACACAATCACCCGCGATTGGCCCGAAGCCGGAACCGACGCGGGTGGAGTTCCAGGCATCGGATGGACGCGCCCTGGTCGGATATTACTACCCATCACCATCTCCAAACGCACCAGTCGTCGTCTTGATGCACATGATGGGCACTACCCAGCAAGACTGGGTCAGCCTCGGTTTGGTGGACTGGCTGCAGAACTGGCCTTCGAGCGGCGGCGGTATGTCCGCGCCGGCCTTGCTGACGAGCATCTATCCCCCCATGCCACAGGGAATATCGTTCGCCGTCTTCACTTTCGACTTCCGCGGCTTCGGCGAAAGTCTGCCCGAAATGCCAAATACTTCCATGACGATGGATGAGTTTAACCAGTGGATCGCGGGATGGTTGCTGGATGCTCAGGCTGCTTACGAGAAAGCCAAGACCCTCCCCGGCGTGGATCCGACACGTATCGCAGGAATTGGAGCCAGCATTGGAGCAGATGGCGTGGTAGACGCTTGTGGCGAAGGCTGCCTGGGGGCGCTATCGCTCTCGCCGGGTGATTACCTGAACGTTCCCTACAAGACTGCGGTCAAGGCCGTAGATGATGCCGGCAAGCCGGTCTGGTGCATTGCGCATGAAAAAGACGCACCTTCTGCCCATACTTGTAAAGGCGCAAGCGGCCAGCACTACAACTCGATCATCTACAGCGAGGGGGGAGGCGAATATGGCGTGCATGGAATGATGTTCTTGGCCGCCGATTATGCACCACCGGATATCGGCCGGCATATTCTGGATTTTCTGTTTGCTGCCTTCAGTATCACACCTTGATGATCGACAGTGGTATTGGAATAAACAGGATTGTCCTCAATTTTCTGGCTAATCGGGTTCGTGGAAGCGGCTTGCAGGTGAGGAACGCGACCGACGGTAATGTGCTACCTTAACTAAAAGAATCTTCCCGCAAGCCTGCAACTTGCGGGAAGGTCGCTTTGCGTCAGCAAGATGAAATCGGCCGGGACTTTGTCCGCAGTGGTCGAGGCAGACGGGTTACCACTGAAGTAAGGATCCACCAGGAGTTTTTTGCCACCAGTTTCCAGTCCTAGAGCAGCGTGTCCGTACCAGATCAGGATCGAAGTCATCGGTTCCTCCAACTTGTAGGAACGACTTAAGTCGCCACAAGTATAGACCAAAATGCGAGTTGCGGTCAAATTGGTCGGCATAATCCAAAAAAGAATCTATAATTGGCTCACCCTGGTTTTCTGGAGGAACTATGTCGCTGAAACCGACTTTGCGAGAAAGACTGAATTATTACTTCGACAATTTTATGTCGAAAGGAACCCTGGCCCTTATCGGAGGGCTGGCCCTTCTGTCGTTGGTCATCATCATAATCACCGCCGTGATCCTATCCGCCGGTGGGATGAAATTGGCGCCGGAAGGCAGTACCAACGGGCTTTCGTTTTTCGAGGCGGCCTGGGAAAGCCTAATGCGCACTCTGGATGCTGGCACGATGGGCGGCGACGCTGGCTGGGGTTACCGCATCATCATGTTCCTGCTCCCAACCCTGGGCGGCGTCTTTATCATTAGCACTCTGATCGGTGTGCTGACCGCCGGCGTGGAAGGCAAACTGGAAGAACTGCGCAAGGGCCGCTCGCGCGTCCTGGAGAGCGGGCATACGCTTATCCTGGGCTGGTCGCCGCAGGTCTTCACCATCCTATCGGAGTTGATGATTGCCAACGAGAACCAGAGGAATGCCCGTATCGTCATCCTGGCTGACAAGGACAAGGTGGAGATGGAAGACGAAGTGCGCGACCGCGTCCAGACGGTGGGCAGCACCCGGGTCATCTGCCGCTCCGGCAACCCGATTGACCTGACCGACCTGGAGATTGCCAACCCGCACGCGGCCAAATCCATCGTCATCCTGCCACCCGAGGATGGCGATCCTGATTCCTACGTCATCAAGACTGTCCTGGCACTTACCAACCACCCCAACCGCCGGGCTGAACCATATCATATCGTCACCCAAATTCGCGACCCAAAGAACATGGGCGTGATCAAGATGGTCGGCGTGAAGGACAAGGTGCTGGCCGTCCTGACCGGCGACCTGATCGCCCGCGTCGTTGCGCAGACCTCCCGCCAATCGGGTCTCTCGGTGGTCTACACCGAATTGATGAATTACGGCGGCGACGAAATCTATTTCAAAGAAGAACCTGCGCTGGTTGGCAGGACCTTCGGAGAGAGCCTGCTCCAGTTTGAAGTTTCTTCCCTCATGGGCATCCGTTTCGCCGATGGGACCGTGGCCCTGAATCCGGCCATGGACACCCGTCTCTCTGCCGGGGATAAGGTTATAGCCATCTCTGCCGACGATGACACGATCCGCCTGGCCGGTCTGCCGTCTATTCCTGTGGACGAGGGTGTCATCGTCAAAGCCCCCCAGCCGCATAAGCCTGCGCCCGAGAAGTGCCTCGTCCTGGGTTGGAACCGCTGTGTAGCGACCATCATCCGCGAGCTGGATAATTACGTCGCCAAAGGTTCGAGAGTACTGGTGGTGGTGGATACGTCCGTTTCTGATGAGGTCGTTGAAGCGGAAGACATCCTGCGCCACGAACTGCGCCATATGAAGAACCAGCGAGTTGACTTCCATCGCGGCGATACCACCGATCGCGCCCTATTGGAGGAACTCAAAGCTGCCGATTACGACCACATTATTGCCCTGAGTTACGCCGGTCTGGAGGTCCAGGCTGCGGATGCCAAGACGCTCATCACACTCTTGCACCTGCGTGACATCGCCGAGAAAGACGAGACGCCCTTCTCCATCATCAGCGAGATGCTCGACCTGCGCAACCGTGAATTGGCCGAGGTGGCCCACGTGGACGACTTCGTCGTCAGCGAACACCTGGTCAGCTTGATGATGGCCCAGCTTTCGGAGAACGCCGAACTGTTCCCTGTCTTCACCGACATCTTCGACCCCGAAGGCTCGGAAATCTACCTCAAGCCGGTAGGCGATTATGTTGAGGTTGGTAAACCGGTCAACCTCTATACGGTTACCGAGGCAGCCCGCCGCCTTGGTCACGTTGCCTTTGGCTATCGGCTGGTGCGTGAAGCGGGGAAGGCAGAAAAATCCTACGGCATCCACACCAACCCGAAGAAGTCTGAACGGGTGACTTTTGCTCCTGAGGACAAGGTCATCGTGCTGGCAGAAGAGTAAACGGCGAAGAGCCTGTTGGGATTTGAAGAACGCGAGGAATTTTAATGCTCCTCGCGTTCTTTTTTGTAGTGATAAAATATCCCAGATGAACGAACCCGCCCTCATCCGTGAAGCCCAGCGCGGCGACCTGGAGGCCTTCAACTGCCTCGTACTCGCCTACCAGAATACCGTCTACAACACTGCCTTGCGCATCCTGACCGACGAGGATCTGGCCGCCGACGCGGCGCAGGAGGCCTTTCTCTCTGCCTTCCGCGCCCTGAATTCCTACCGCGGCGGCTCGTTCCGTGCCTGGCTGCTGCGGACTGTCACAAACGCCTGTTACGACGAGCTGCGGCGCAAACAGCGCCGCCCCACTACGCCGCTCGAACCGGAGACCGAAGATGGCGACGAAGTCGAGACCCCACGCTGGCTGGCCGACCCCACCGCCTCCCCTGAAGAACAACTCGACCAGGCCGAGCTCGAACATGCCATCCAACATTGCCTGGGAAATCTGCCGACCGAATTTCGGGCGGTGGTCGTCCTGGCCGACATCCAGGGCCTGGATTATAAAGAGGTCGCCATCGCCGTCAAAAAACCGCTCGGCACGATCAAGTCCCGCCTGGCGCGCGCCCGCTTGCGCCTGCGCGAGTGTTTGCAAGGTTTCCGGGAACTTCTGCCTGCTGCCTTCCGTCTGGAAGAGGAGAGCAGCATATGACGACGCCTTCTTTCCGCGACGTAGAACGACTATCGGCCTACCTGGACGGGCAACTATCTCAGGCCGAAAAAACACGCCTGAAGATGCTCATCCAATCGGACCCGGCGCTGGTTCCCGTGCTGAACGAACTTCGTCAGGTCCGCACCCTGCTCCGCCGTACGCCGCAGCGGCGCATCCCGCGTAACTTCACGTTGACGCCCAAGATGGCCGGGATCCGGCCTCCGGTTCCGCGCGCAGTCCCGGCGCTCTCGTGGGCCTCGGCAGTTGCCACGTTGTTGTTCATCTTTACACTGGGGACGAATCTGGTCGGTCAACTATCCTTTGGCGCGGCCGCACCGATGATGGCCGCTGCGCCGGCCGGTATGGGCGGCGGCCAAGCGGACAACACCCAGCCCGAATACGGCGTAGGCGGCGGCCCGGCTGCCACCCAACCTCCCGTGAATATGACCGTCCTGGTAACGCCCACTGGGGAGACCTACACCCTGATGGTTCCTGAAGCGACACCGTCTGGTGTAACCCGCCTCATCGAAACACCCTCTGCCCAAAAGGCCCAACACGAACCGGTCAACGTCTGGCCATTTGCCTGGCTGGGATTGGCGGTGCTGCTGATCGGCGCGGCATTTCTCGTCCGAGGGCTGAATAAGCGTGCCTTCCTGCGGAAAAACTCCTCAAATCGTTCAAGATGAAAGATTATCTTCGCCTGATTGACACTCACACGCGCGGCCCGCGCTGTGAAGTCACACCGTTGTTCGCGGATGCGGCGGCCTTCGCGGCGCTGGTCAGCGACCTGGTTGCCCCATTCGATGCAGTGAAAATTGACCTCGTCGCCGGTATTGACGCATTGGGTTTCATCCTGGGGACGGCAATTGCCATTCGCCTCGGCAAGGGCTTCATCCCCATCCGCAAGGGTGGCAAACTGCCAGTGCAAGCAGATAGGGTGGATTTCGTGGATTTTACTGGCCAGTCGAAATCGCTCGAACTGCGGGCAGGTGCTGTTCAGCCCGGGGTGAAAATCCTGCTGGTGGACGAATGGATTGAAACCGGCGCGTAGGTCAAGGCTGCGGCGCAACTGATCGAACAGCAGGGTGGCAAGTTGGCCGGTATAGCATCCGTCAGTATTGATGTGAACGAGAAAACACGCTCCCTGCTCGAAACATACCACTGTCACGCCGTTTGGATGGAATAACGCTTCCTCTCCGTGCTACAATGATGGCAAATGAGGAGTGTCTTATGGCAACGATTGCGCCTGTCCGTCCGTCTCCGATTGCCGGAACATGGTATGAGGGCAACCCCAAGGCCCTCGCCCGCGCCGTGGACCAGTACCTCGACCAGGCCGAACTGCCTGAACTGCCCGGCGAGGTGATCGCCGTCATTGCTCCACACGCCGGGCACATTTACTCAGGCCCGGTGGCCGGGTACGCCTTTGCAGCGGTGCGCGGGCGGACCGTGGATTTGGTGGCCGTTCTCTCGCCGATGCACCAGCCCTACTACGAGCCGCTGCTGACGACTGCCCACGCGGCTTATTCCACCCCATTGGGCCTGGTCCCGGTGGATACTAAAACCATCGCCGACCTGGATTCCCATCTGAAGGAAAGCCTGGGCTATCGGCTGGCGCCGGTGGCCTACGACCAGGAACATTCCCTCGAGATCGAACTGCCCTTCCTTCAGCGCGCCCTGGGCGCAGACTTCAAGCTCCTGCCGGTGATGGTGCGCGCCCAGTCGGCAAAGATTTCAAAGCAGCTCGGTGCGGCCCTGGCCGAAACCCTGCGTGGCAGGAATGCGCTTCTGGTGGCGAGCACTGACCTGTCCCATTTCTATACCCAAAAAGTCGCTGTGTCCTTCGATACCGAAATGTTACGCCGGATCGAGTCCTTTTCGCCTGAGGACGTTTTCTGCGCCGAAGAGGAGCAGAAGGGCTATGCCTGTGGGTTGGGCGCGCTGACGGCTGTTTTGTGGGCTGCCAAAAACCTGGGCGGCGACACGGTCAAGGTGCTGCGCCATGCCACCTCCGGCGATGTGACCGGGGATTATTCGTCGGTGGTAGGATACGGCGCGGCGGTGATCATGAAAACCAGATAACGCCGAGGAAAACTTCATGAAGACTTTCGCGTTGAAAATCATCAATAAACCCTGGTTCTTTCCGCTGGCTTTGTTGCTTGTCGGCATCGTCGCCTACGGGCTAATGATTCCTCGCCTGGGTTTTTACTGGGACGATTGGGAATCGGTCTATCTTTACAATTTACATAACCCAGCCGTCAGTTTTTCGTATTATGCGGAACGACCGTTTTCAGCTTTGCCATATATCTTTCTGTTTTCTTTTACCGAGATGACGCCCATTGTGTGGCAAATCGTCGCGCTTGTTTTACGATGGGTCGGGGTGTTGTTTGTTTATTTCACATTAAATGCGCTTTGGCCCAATCGAGTTTGGCAGAATCGATGGGTAGGAGTGTTGCTGTTTGTTTTCCCTGGCTATTTGGTTCAACCCGTTTCGACTGCATTCAGTCAGCATCTCATGACGTATGTATTTTTTACTGGTTCGCTTTTCTTGATGGTTTTGGCAATTAAAAGCAAAAAACTCTTTTGGCTCTGGATGCCATTGTCTATATTGTTTGGCGTGAGTCAAATCTTCATGATGGAGTATTTTGTAGGCCTGGAAATCATTCGCCCCATCGTTATTGGATTTACACTGCGATCCCAGAAAGAGGAAAAGAGACGCATTTTCTGGAAGGTGCTGCTATTGTGGCTGCCTTTTTTAATTGGGCTTGGATTCTATGTTTGGTGGCGACTCTTTTATCTTCCTACGACCCTTCCAATAGATCCGAACAACCCTGTTCTCTTGAAAACCATCCTAAGCTCGCCAACAAATGGCTTGATCACCCTACTTGAAAAAACTTTTCAGGATGTTGAATATCTTCTGGCAATCGCATGGGCCAGAGCCTTTTCTCCTGATATTGTCCAACTACAAGCAAAAATGACCTGGTTCTCTTGTTTTTTAGGGATTATCGTGGCAGCCTTGTTTGGCTTTTACATCTATCAAACCTCCCGCGACAACAAATCGGTCAAAGATGATGCTTTTATTCAAGCTTTTATCCTGGGGGGCGTCGCTCTTATAGCCGGGTCAATCCCTGTTTGGGCTGCCGGGAAACAAATTGCTGTTGGCAAATGGTCCGACCGACTTGCGCTTGCACCAATGCTAGGAGCGGTCATTCTCATTGTTTGTCTGTTGGATTGGCTGCTGAGAACGCGAAACCAGAAACAATGGCTGTTTGCTATCTTGCTAGCATCCTCGATATCTCTGCAAAATTACAATGTTAACAAATTTCGATTAGACTGGGTGCAGCAAAAAGATATATACTGGCAACTCCACTGGCGCGTCCCTTCCCTGGAACCAGGGACCGCCCTTTTCGGGAAGGGTACATTTACCGATAAAAGTTCCTATTACGATGGACTTTACATCGTTAATCTCCTGTTTGAGGGTACCGCACGACAGGATGCAAGATACGCTTATTTTGACATCTATCATACCGCTTTTGATGACTACGTGCCCGGTATCCCTTTGATACAGACCAACCGCGGCATCCAATTTTCGGGGAGCACCTCGCAAGCCATCGTTTTCGACTTCGACGTACGCGGCGGTTGTGTCAGGGTGCTTGATTCTATCTACGAGGGCGACCCGGACCTCAACAGCAGCGTTGCAGACCTGTTCGATATTTCGGATGTATCCAACATCAAAGCAACGCCTGATTTGGCTCCAATCCCTGATATTTTCGGGGCAGAACCGCCCCATACCTGGTGTTATTTTTTCGAGAAAGCCGACCTGGCGCGCCAGATGCAGGATTGGGAAACCATCCTGCAATTGAAGGCCGAAACAGACGCGCATGGCTATGAACCGGATCTCGCCGCCGAGTACCTGCCCTTTATCGAAGCGTACGCGCAAACAAACCAATGGGAGCAGGCTTATCAATTGAGCCTGGCCGCGCATGAAATCGGCTCCGGGTCAGGGATGGCCCTCTGTAACGCTTGGCGTCGGTTCGAGCAATTCGATCCCGGCGAAGAAATGCTTTCCTATGTAGAAAAGGCCAAACTAGAGTTCTGCACAGCAGGGAATCAATAGGCTTTTCATGGTATATGCTCGTATTGCTGTCAACGTTCCATCCGTTGCAGGCATCTTCGATTACCACCTGCCTCCCGAACTGGAGGGGAAAATCGGCGCGGGACATCTGGTGACCGTGCCGTTCGGCAAGCAGACGGTGCAGGGGGTGGTCTTTCGCCTGATCGCCGAGCCATCTGTCCCCGAAACCAAAACCATCCTCGACTTGCTCGACCCACAGCCCGTCCTGACTGCCGCACAGATTGCCCTGGCCCACTGGCTGGCCGAGGAGACCCTCTCTCCGCTGGCGGCGTGCATCGGGTTGATGCTGCCGGTCGGGCTGGCACAGCAGGCGGACGTGCTATACACACTGACGGAAGATCGAGGACGGCCGACGATGGACAATGATCAACGGTCCACGGTCCACCGTCGTTTGATGGATCTGATCAAAGCGCGCGGTCCGCTGCGTGGCCGCCAGATTGACCGCCACTTTGCCAAAGTGGACTGGCGAAAGACGGCCCGATATCTTGTTCGCGGCGGCGTGTTGACCAGCCAATCGGTTTTGCCGCCATCGTCGGTGAGACCGAAGTTCATCCGCACGGCGCAGATAGCCATACCGCCGGAAGCTGCCGCGATCGCCATGCCCGACCTCGGCAAGACCGCCGAAACACTGAAACGCCGTCAGGCCGCGCTGGGCTTCCTGATGCGCGAACCGGCAGATGTGAACGTCTCATGGGTGTACGCCGAATCCGGCTGCAACCTGGCCGATCTGCAGGAACTGGCTGAGCGCGAATTGATTGTTTTACGGGAAACCGAGATCTGGCGTGACCCATTGGAAAAGATAGGTGCTCAAGAATCAGGTAATCAGGAATTGGTGCTGACTTCCGAGCAGGAAGCGGCGTTAAACCAAATCTTACACGCCTTCCAGTCCTCATTACCTAATCCCGAATTAACCAATTACCTTTTCCTGCTCCACGGAGTCACCGGCTCCGGCAAGACCGAGATCTATATCCGCGCCGCACAGGAAGCCATTCGGCACGGCAAGCAGGCGATCATCCTTGTCCCGGAGATTGCCCTCACCCCGCAGACCGTGCGCCGTTTTTTGGTTCGTTTCCCTGGGCAGGTAGGATTGGTTCACTCGCGGCTCTCCGAAGGTGAACGTTACGATACCTGGCGGCGCGCCCGATTCGGGCTGCTCAAGATCATCATCGGGCCACGCTCGGCACTTTTCGCCCCCCTCCCAAATGTCGGCTTTATCGCCGTAGACGAATGCCACGATGGGTCGTACTACCAGTCCGAGCCGCCGTTCTATTCCGCCGTCAGCGCGGCGATGGCGTATGCCCGGCTGTGCGGAGCAGTTTGCGTGCTTGGGTCGGCGACGCCGCCCATCGTTTTGCGTCAACAGGCTGAAGCCGGGGAGCGAGTCCGCCTGCTGGAGTTACCGGAACGCGTCGAGCGCAGGAGCCTGCCGCAGGTCCAGATCGTGGACATGCGGGAGGAATTGAAGTCCAATAACCGCGGGATCTTCAGCACGCAGCTGGTGGATGCGCTGGACGATGTTCTCAAGAAAGGCCAGCAGGCGATTCTCTTCCTGAATCGGCGCGGCACGGCCACATACATTTTTTGCCGGGAGTGCGGTTACGTGGCAAAGTGCCCGCAGTGCGATACGCCTCTTACGTTACACGTTGACACGTTAACACGTTTGCACGGAGAACGTGAAAACGTGCAACTTGCCAACTTGCTAACCTGTCATAGATGCGGGTATCACCGGCATATGCCAAAAACCTGCCCAAATTGTAGTAGCAACCAGATACGCGCTTACGGCTTGGGCAGCGAGAAAGTGGAGGCTGAGGTGCAGGCGCTCTTCCCGGCGGCGCGTACGCTGCGCTGGGATTGGGAGACCACCCGCCAGAAGGACTCGCACGAGATTATCCTCAGCCACTTCGTCGCCCACCGGGCCGACGTGTTGGTGGGCACACAGATGCTGGCCAAGGGACTGGACCTGCCGTTGGTCACGCTGGTCGGGATCGTGTTGGCCGACGTAGGCTTGAATCTGCCCGACCCGTTCGCGGCGGAGCGGACTTTCGACGTGCTGACGCAAGTGGCCGGCCGCGCCGGTCGTTCATCCTTGGGCGGACGGGTGGTCCTGCAAACCTTCCAGCCGGAGCATTACGTCATCCGGGCTGCCGCCGGGCACGACTATACCGCCTTCTACGCCCGGGAATTGGAAGAGCGCCGCAAACTCGGCTACCCGCCGTTTAGCCGCCTGGTGCGGCTGGAATACCGCCACTTCGACCCGGCCAAAGCTGAGGCCGAGGTGCGCAGGATGGCGGCGCGCTTGTCAGCGGATATTCAAACGGATGAACGGATTCAAACGGATTATATTGGGCCGGTGCCGTGCTTTTTTGCCAAAGTAGGCGGCTGGTACCGCTGGCAGATCGTGCTGCGCGGCCCCGACCCGGCCTCTCTGCTGCGCGGGAAAGCGCTGGCCGACTGGCGAGTGGAAGTGGATCCAATCAGCTTGTTGTAAGAGTATACAAAAAGTGCGCACGAGAGGAGTTCCTCGTGCGCACAATCCTGTTGGCGGAATGATTATCCTTGCACAACGTACAGGTTCCCATCCATTCCGCCGAAATAAATGATACCATCCACCACAACTGGTGAGGAAACGACGCCGTAGGGCACAGGCAGAGTCCACTTTTGCTGGCCGGTCTGGGCGTCCACGGCGTAAAAGTTGCCAGTTACCCCTGGCATGAAACTACCGATGTAGACTACGCCCTGCGACACGGCCGGCGTGCACCAGGCATATCCTCCCAGGTTGAATTTCCACTTCAATTCTCCCGTTTGCGGGTCGAGGGCAAAGAGCGTGGCGGCGTCCGAACTACCGATGTAGAGCGTACCGTCCACGACCCGGGGCGACGAATCCACCCAGGAATGACCGGCAGAAAACTGCCAGCGCAGTTCCCCGGTCTGTATATCCCAGGCGCGCACTTCGAGGGTGCCACGGCTGCCGCAATAGACCAGTCCGTTTGAGACTGCCGGGGAGGGGATATCGCAGCCTTGTGCATTCCATAACTCGCTCCCGGTCTTCGCATCAAGGGCGTGGAGCAGACCAGAGCCGTCACCCACGAACACTTTTCCGTCTGAAATTGCCGGTGTGGAGCGTACCCGGCTGGCGGTCTCGAACCGCCATACCTGCTTGCCGGTGGCTGCCTCGAAGGCATCCACCTCCGCCGCACCGCTGCCGACATAGACCACGCCGTCCGCGACAGTGGGGGAGGATTGCTGGTAATCGTAGCCCATGCCAACATCATCTTTTCCACCTGTGCGCACATTGGCGGAGCCAATCGCGGCATTCCATTTTTCGGTCCCGCTGCTTGCCTCCAGGGCATGTAGTACACCATCGTCGCTCGAGACGTAGACCATGCTGTCGGCAACGGCCGGGCGGGAGCGGATCACCCCGCCGGTGGCAAACTTCCAGCGTAACTGGTGAGTCGTTGTATCCACCGCATACAGCGACATGTCATCGCTGCCGAAGTAGACGACCCCGTTGTTCACGATGGGAGAAGACCAGATCGCATCCCCGGTCCCGAAAGTCCACAACACCGAACCAGTTCCAGGCTGGGGCGTAGGAGTTGGCGGAACGGTCGGCGTAGCCGTCGGGCTGGCCGGCTCTGCTGCCGCGCAACCGGCCAGCAAAAGCATCGAAACGACAAAAAGGGATAGTTTCTTGAACATATTGACCATATACGCCTCCAAATGTATTTTCAGAGAGTATACTAAGGAAATCCCTGCCTGAGAATGGCGAACCAGCAGCCGTTGTGTGTGAAGGCCGTCAACGGGCTGATTGGCTTCCTGCTGGGTGCACTGGGCATCGGCCTCGGTTTTGGCGTCGGGTTTGGAATCATCACCATCACCAGTACGTCAACCTTTGGCCTGATCTCCGGCATCGGGCTGGGCGTGTTCATTGCCGGCATCTTCATCATGGTCGCCACGGTCGTGACCTCGTACACTGCAACTGCCTACCATACCTGCCTGTACCTGTGGGCACGCGACATGGAAAAGGCCCAGGCCTCCGGCAGTAGTGTCCAGGTCCAGGCCCCGGCTCCGCTGGCGGCGGTTTTGGGTAAATAGATTCCATCCAACAATTAAACAAAAGAGTCTCCGAAAGGAGACTCTTTTTGCTGTTCGCTGTCTTTACAACCCGGCCGCTTTGCGCAGGGCTTCAGCTTTGCTGGTATCTTCCCATGGAAACAGCACATCGTCGCGCCCGAAGTGGCCGTAAGCGGCCGTCTTGCGGTAGATCGGACGGCGCAGGTCGAGGTCGCGAATGATCGCGCCGGGACGCAGGTCGAAGTGCTCGAGGATGAGTTGCCTGATTTTTCCGTCGTCAATTTTCCCGGTCCCGAAGGTTTCGATGTTGACCGAGAGCGGGTGCGCCACACCGATGGCGTAGGCCACCTGAATTTCCACCCGGTCGGCCAGCCCGGCGGCAACCACGTTCTTGGCCGCCCAGCGGGCTGCGTAGGCTGCCGAGCGGTCCACCTTGGTGGGGTCCTTGCCGGAGAACGCTCCACCGCCGTGACGGCCCATGCCGCCGTAGGTGTCGGCGATGATCTTGCGACCGGTGACCCCGGCGTCGCCCATCGGGCCGCCGATAACGAAACGCCCGGTGGGGTTAACGAATACTTTCAGGGTCTGGTCGATCATCTCTGCGGGCATGGTCGGCACGATGACGTGCTCCATAACCCCTTCTTCAATATCGGCGTGGGAGACATCCGGCGAATGCTGGGTACTGACGAGCACGGTGTCAATGCGTTTGGGTTTGCCGAAAGCGTACTCCACCGTGACCTGCGACTTGCCGTCCGGGCGCAGCCAGGGCAGCGTACCTGCCTTACGGACTTCCGCCAGACGGCGGGTCAGTTTGTGAGCCAAATAGATGGGCATCGGCATCAATTGCTCGGTCTCGTTACAGGCGTAGCCAAACATCATGCCCTGGTCTCCGGCGCCAATCAGGTCAATCTGGTCTTTATCGCCGTCTTTGGCTTCCAGGGATTTGCTGACGCCCATGTCAATATCCGGGCTCTGGCTGGAAATGGCCGAGAGCACACCGCAGGTGTTGCCGTCGAAGCCTTTCTCGCTGCTATCGTAGCCGATCTCCTTGATGACCCTGCGGGCCAGCTCGTCGAAGTTGACGAAAGCGTGGGTGGTGATCTCGCCCAGTAGCATCACGAAGCCGGTCTTGGTGGCGACTTCGCAGGCGACGCGAGAGTAGGGGTCTTCCTCAAAACAGGCGTCCAGGACGGAATCGGCGATCTGGTCACAGAGTTTATCGGGGTGACCTTCGGTTACCGATTCGGATGTGAACAGCAACTTTGGGGAAGACATGAAAGTGGTTGTCATGGGTTGTCCTTTCTAAAAATGAAATTGCCCCTTCTGGCGAAAGGGCAATTGCGCGAGGCGCACGGCTGCCCTCTCATCTTCCAGAATGTGGGCGACCACACAGGTCGCTTCTACTGCCGGAATTGGCACCGTGTTCGGCTTACGCCGACCGGTTGTCGAGGCATCATCGGGCCGGTCCCTCCGCCTCTCTGGATAAGAGTTGCCGATTGGGGCTATTTAGTTGTGGTCGGGATGATACCACAGGTCACGGAGCGGGACAAGTGAATGAGCGGGAAAAGTAGTGCTACAATTACAGCGTACTGCGTAAATATTTGAACCAAAATATAAAGAAGGTTTCTATATTTTATGGAACAATCCGGAAATCCGATTGATGCAAAAAGTCTTGCCGCCGCCATTGATGTGGAGCTGCGCAACTTGCCCGTTCAGAATACGCCAAACGAACGGACGGTCCGCCGGAAATATTCCGGACAGATCAAGCAGGCCAGTCCGGAGTTCGTCCTCGAGATGGCAAGAGAACTCTTCAGGACTTACGGCCGGCGCTGGATTGCCTATGAATTGATCCAGGCACACAAAGCCGCCTTTCGCAGCCTGGGTGAAGCAGAACTCGAAGAATTTGGCCAGGGCATCAACAGTTGGGGGGCAGTGGATGCCTTCGCCCGCACCCTGTCGGGCCCAGCCTGGCTGCACGGCCAGGCTTCGGATGAGTTGATCCTGAAATGGGCACGCTCCGGAGACCTGTGGTGGCGACGGGCGGCCCTGGTCAGTACAGTAGCCTGGAACGTGCGCTCGCAAGGAGGTCCGGGAGACGCGCCGCGCACCCTGGCCGTATGCCACCTTCTCGTGGCCGATCACGAGGATATGGTGGTGAAAGCATTGTCGTGGGCGCTGCGCGAGCTGGTCATCCATGATCCCGATGCGGTAAAGGTGTTTCTCAAGGAGCATGAGGATGTCCTGGCATCGCGAGTGAAGTACGAGGTGGGGAATAAGTTGAGGACCGGGCTGAAGAACCCGAGATGACAAAGTGGACAATTAATCTGGAGTAGAAAGCATGAATGGTAACGCTCGCACCAATATCAAACCCGGCCTGCGCGTCCGCATCGTCTTGAAGAAAGACCAGGCCGCCGGCAAGCTGACCGAGGGCATCGTCAAAGAAATCCTGACCAGCTCGCCCACGCACCCGCACGGCATCAAGGTCCGCTTGATGGATGGGCAGGTCGGACGGGTGAAGGAAATCGTGAGCTAAAGAACTTATCCCCGAAAATTATCATCCAGGGGAGATTACAGGGTGCTGCGTAAATATTTAAACCCAAATCGTTGTTTTTTCCTTGCTTCTTGGCTGATTCAATTAAGAAATTTATGCAAGGAGCAGTAGTTCCCAAAAAGTAAAGGCTCCCGGTGCTTTTGGCACCGAGAGCCCTTGTACCTCATGTATCAGGTCGTCAGACTGCCGTCGTCTCCACGCTACGGATGACCATCACGACCTTGCCTTTGATTTCCAGTGGCTCCTCTTTGTTTACGAAGATAGGGCCCATCGTGGGATTTGCCGGTTGGAGGCGGTAGCGGTCTTTTTCCTTGAAGAAGTACTTGAGTGTGGTCTCATCCCTGGCCGGCAGCCAGACGGCGACCATTTCCCCATTGCTGGCTTGCTCGATCCGTTTCATGATGACAATGTCGCCGTCATTGACCATAGCATCAATCATGGACTCGCCTTGTACTTTGAGCGCAAAGAGGTCAGTGCCCTTCTCGCCCAAAGGCAGCAGACTGCGGGCCACATCCACACCGTCAATTTCGTCACCGATATAGGTCTCGCCCGGCGCAGGAACCTGGATGGGAGTACCGGCGGCAATCGGGCCGAGGATGGGAACTTTGACCAGGTTGCGACTGGTGACACCTCTCAAGCGTAACGCACGCGAGAATTTGGCGTCCCGCTCGATGTACCCCCACTCTTCCAGTTGCTTAAGGTAATAAGTGACGACCGAAGTAGAGGAGATATTGGTCGCCTCACCAATCTCACGAATGGACGGCGGGTAGCCTTTGTTCAACCGCTCGTCGAGATATTCGAGGATTTTGTGATGCCGGCTTGTCAAGCCTTTGCTCGTGCGTACCATTTGCGCCTACCTTTCTGGCTATCGCTCATTTGTGCTAACAGGATAATACACGAACATACGTTCTGTGTCAAGGGCGTGTTCCATCAAATTCTTGCTCCCTGTTTACCGTTGTCCCTTGCCCATTCTCCCGGGAAATTGTAAAATCAACCCGAGGAGCAGCCCATGCAGACCTCCGACCGACCAACCCTAAACACTTTCGAAAAACTGACTGCGTACATGCCGCTGTTCTGGCTCTCTTTGGCTTTCCTGGCTGGCATCCTGGTAGCCAGGGAAATTCGCCTTTCCCGGAGCCTCTGGCTTGGGCTGGCTCACATTGTGCTTCCCCCGCAGATTCCCCTTTCCAGGAGCCTCTGGCTTGGTCTGGCCGGCATTGCTCTCCTCACCACTCTCCTCCTCCGTATCCTCTCTTCACGTCTCAACCTTAAACCCTTCAACCTTCCACCTTCCACCTTATTTCTTGCTTCTCTTTCGCTCACTATTTTCTTCCTCGGTGCAGCGCGCTACCATTTCACCATTCCTCGCGTTGACGCTCACCACATAGCCTGGTACAACGACCGGGAGTACGAGGTGCTGGTCACCGGCACGCTGACCGACCCACCCGATGCGCGGGATACCTACTCCAATCTCCGCCTGGACGTGACCAGCGTGAATACCGGAGATGAAAGCCTGTCTGTCCATGGGCTGATCTTGGCGCGGGTTGCACCCGGTGGGGACTGGCACTATGGGGACGTAGTCCGGCTGCGCGGGCACTTGAAAACTCCCCCTGAAAACGAAGACTTTTCCTACCAAGACTATCTGGCCCGCCAGGGCATCCTGGCCTACATAGCGGACGCCGAGGCCACGCGCCTGCCCTTCACAGGCGGCAACCCGTTCTTGCGCCTCGTCTTCACTTTCAAAGCCCACGCCCTCGACCACGTCTATCGCATCTTCCCCGACCCGGAAGCCTCGCTCCTGGCCGGCATCCTGCTCGGCGACGATAATGGTCTGTCTGCCGACCTCCAGCAGGCCTACAAGAACACTGGCACGGCCCATATTATTGCCATTTCCGGCTTCAACATAACCATCATCGCCGCCCTGTTCGTGACCCTGTTCAGCCGCCTGCTGGGAGCGCGCAAGGGCGCTATTGCCGCTGTCGTTGGCATTACAATTTACACTGTGCTGGTGGGGGCGAGCGCCTCGGTCGTGCGCGCCGCCATTATGGGAGGGCTGGCGATCTTCGCCCGCCAGGTAGGCCGCCGCCAGAATGGTCTCAACACCCTGGCTTTCACCGGGGCGGTGATGGCTGTCATCAACCCGTACACGCTCTGGGACGTCGGTTTTCAACTCTCCTTCGCCGCCACCCTCGGCCTCATCCTCTATGCCGGGCCCTTCCAGGACTGGGTCGTAAGACTCATCGCCCGTTTCACTTCTCCCGAAAACGCCAAAAAATACGCCCAGCCCATTTCTGAGTACCTGCTCTTCACCCTGGCTGCCCAGTTGACCACGCTTCCCATCATGGCCTATCATTTCGGGCGCATCTCCCTGATCGCGGTGCTCGCCAACCCGTTCGTCCTGCCCGTCCAACCGGCCGTGATGGTCCTGGCCGGGCTGGCCCTCCTGCTCAGTTTCATCTACCTGCCGCTGGGAAAGGTGGCGGGTTGGATCGCCTGGCCGTTCGCAGCCTACACCAACCGGGCGGTGGAATTCTTCGACCGTTTCCCGCACGGCGTCATCGTGCTGGGAGATTTCTCCCTGCTGTTTGTTGTCCTGTTTTACGCGCTGCTGTTTTTCTTGACCTTCGCCGGGCTGCGCCTGAAAGGGGCTTTACGCTCCGCCCTGGCCCCATCCGTTATCATCGTCGCTCTGGGCATCTCCGCTTACCTGACCTGGGCGGCTGCCTTCAGCGCCCCGGATGGACGCATGCACCTGACTTTCCTCGACGTGGGTACCGCCGACGCCATCTTGATCCAGACACCCTCCGGCCATACCCTCCTGGTGAATGGCGGGGAAAGCCCGTCCAGGCTGGCGGACGCCCTCGGGCGGCGTCTCTCGCCCTTCGACCGCCACCTGGACTGGCTGCTGGTCGCTTCGCCGCAAGAGCAGCAGGTAGCAGCCCTGCCGCGTATCCTCGACCGCTTCCCGGCGGAGAACGTCCTGTGGGCAGGCAACACGGATGCCTCCTATTCCGCCGAGCAAGTCAGCCGCTGGCTAACCGCCAACGCAACCCCGGTCACGCCGGCTTACCAGGGGGCAGTATTAGATCTGGGCGAAGGAGCCAGGCTGCAAGTGCTGGACGTCTCGCCGCGCGGGGCAGTTCTACTGGTAACCTGGAACGGCTTCCGGGCATTGCTCCCGCTCGGCCTGAACTTTGACACCCTGGCTGAACTGAAGAACGGCCAGGCCATCGGCCCGGTGAGCTTGCTTTTATTGGCTGATGCGGGTTACGCCCCCAGCAACCCGCCCGCATGGCTGGCAGCCTTGCAACCGCAACTGGCCGTGTTATCCGTGGCGGCCGGTGACCCGAATGGCCTGCCCGACCAGGTGGTGCTGGACAGCCTGTCAAACACCACCCTCCTGCGCACCGACCGGAACGGTTGGATCGAGGTCTCGACGGATGGGGTTGGAATGTGGGTGGAGGTGCAAAGAAAATGAGCGCTGGTCACGCGAGTGTTCATTAATAGCGAAAACGCCCCCTTGGGCGTTTATTCTTCTCTGTGCCCCCATGGAGATTCGAATAGCATCCCCAAACGGGGGCTCCAGTTTTAAAGCGAAACCGCCTTTATGGCGGTATCTTATCCTGTGCCCCCATGGAGATTCGAACTCCAGTTTTAGCCTTGAAAGGGCCACGTCCTAACCACTAGACAATGGGGGCTTGCCTTGCACTCTCCGCAGGGCTGCAGAGCGGACGGATTTTACCATCCCCGCCCAGGCCGGTCAAGCAATTTTTCGGGATTCCTTTCCCCCTATCACGGAGATTCCCAGAATACCGAAATTTGAAATGACTGGGATGTTTATGCCTGTGGTACAATTTACTAGAATATCATGATATAAATTCGAAAGAAGGTGTGGAGCTTATGTCTGCCTTCCCAACTCGTAACCAGGCTAATCCCGATAAAGACAACAGCCGTTCGCTTCGCGGCCCAAGATGGGTCATGGGCCGCTCCCCGGCGGAAAGTTCGCTGAGAAGAAAGACCCACGCTTACAGCCTTTGGCTCGGTATCGCGGCTGGCCTGGTCTTTTCGCTTTCCTTGTGGGCTTACGAGGCAATCCTGTTCATCGGAGCACACGTCGCTTATCCCTGGATACCGCTGGTGGTCGGGACGATTCTGTGCGTCCTTGTGGGCGCCTCAACTGCGCTGCTCACTCACCTGGTCAACAAGGCTATCCTGGGCGTGGTTTTCTGGGTACTGGCAGCCGGCCTGATTGCCGAGATTGCCATTACCCTTCCCTTGAAGATCACCCCGGTTTTGATGAAATTGTTCGAACCAGGGCTACAATCCAGGCTGCCAGTCTATCCTATCACCGATACGTTTCAGACCTGGGCGGGGATCGGTACTGTCTGGCTGGCCATCTTTTTTGCGATTCTTGGCCTGCTCCAACTTACCCTGGTGGAACAGGCCGTCCCCGCCGGGACATCCGCCGGCCGCCTGGTGCCTTATTTTGTCTTTGTCCCGATCATGGCGCTGGCGAGTGTGATGTCGAGCAATCTGATTAACAGTCAATTGCGCGCGCCCCTGCTGGCGACGAATGAGCTGATCCAGTTTGCAGTCGACAACCAAAATGTCACCGTGGACCCGGTCCTGGCGCGCAGGATGCACTTGAGCTCGGTCAAGACCATCTCAGATCTGATCAACCGTCCCCGCCGTCTCTTCCTGGGTCATTACGATCCATTCTACCGGCAAGTCGAAGTGTTGATTGACTTTGACGGGGAGTGGGTGGACTGCACCACGGTCACCGGACAGCCGGTCTTTTGCCAACCTATCGCAAATCCATAAAGGAATTTCATGTCTGCGTTGCCGACCCGTGACCGGGTCAATCCCGCAACTCCCGCCCCCGCTCCCCTCCGCCGCCCGGAGTGGATCAAGGTGCGTGCCCCCTCCGGTGAGACCCATCAACAGTTGCAGGATTTGATGCGCTCCAAAGCGCTGCACACCGTCTGCGAGGAGGCCATGTGTCCCAATATGGGCGAATGCTGGGGCGCCGGCACAGCCACGTTCCTGATGTTGGGCGATGTGTGCACGCGCACCTGCGGCTTTTGTGACATCAAGCACGGGCGTCCCGCGGCGCTGGATTGGCTGGAGCCGGAACGCGTGGCGCAGGCGGTCAAGTCCATGAACCTGAAACACGCCGTCATCACCTCCGTCAACCGGGATGACCGCAAGGACGGCGGCGCGCCGATCTTTGCCATGGTCATCCGGTGCATCCGCCAACTGCTTCCGGGTTGCTCCGTCGAAGTGCTCATCCCCGATTTCAAGGGCTCGCTGGAGGCCTTGAAAATTGTCATGGACGCCCGCCCGGAAATCCTGAATCACAACGTGGAGACCGTGCCGCGCCTGTTCAAGCAGGTCCAACCGCAGGACCACTACGAGTGGAGTGCGGCCATCCTGTCCGGCGCCAAAAAACTCGCCCCCGAGGTGCTGACCAAATCCGGCGTCATGGTCGGGTTGGGTGAGGAGATCGAGGAAGTCAAGGCGGTAATGCGCGACCAGCGCAGTTGGAGTGTGGACATCCTGACGGTCGGCCAGTATCTCCAGCCGAGCAAGCAGCATCTGCCGATTGCGCGTTATTACACGCTGGAGGAGTTCAAGGAACTACGCGACTATGGGGGCGCGATCGGCTTCAAGTGGGTCGAGTCTGCCCCGCTGGTGCGGTCATCGTATCATGCCGCCGAACAGGTGCGGGCGTTGAGCATCCTGCACCGGAGATTGTATGGGGGAAATACGACGGCAGGCCAGTAGCCATTAACGATTGATTGGGAAAAGGAAATTTCCGGCGGCGGATGCTCCACTCCGGCATCATCGAGATGACCCCACGCCTGCGCACCGGCGAGGGACGCCCGGCCCGGCTTTACCGCTACCGGCCCGACGCGGTGGCAGAGGTCAAGGCGAGACGGCTATTTCCCTGATGTTTGTAGGGGGGATGGATGAACGGCACTTCAGCTTGGTTCGCTGGCGGCCTGCCGGGCCGCACGCAGACCGGCGTGGTCATCACTGGTGATGAGCTGCACTCCGCCCAGACCGCGAGCTTTCAAGCTCTCCAAGAAGGCTCTCCAATGCACTTCGTGCTCGCTCAGGGACACAGAAACGCCTAGAATCTCGCGTCTTCCGTCCCGATTGACGCCCACGGCCTCCAGAACAGCCAGATGGCGCACCTGTCCATCCTCCCGCACCTGCTCGTAATAGGCATCAACGAACAAGTAGGGATACTCCCCGAGCGGTCGGTTGCGCCACTTCT
>Ga0315284_10000182_pt1 | contig 86106 bp, 133 predicted proteins | sample YL17G09_16_MG_FD_203696 | JGI IMG/M metagenome (GOLD analysis project Ga0315284, IMG submission 203696) | Sediment microbial communities from Yellowstone Lake, YNP, Wyoming, USA - YL17G09_16 | ecosystem: Environmental > Aquatic > Freshwater > Lake > Sediment | place: USA: Wyoming | collected... | reverse complement strand
AGATGTTCAAGATGGTAAAGAAAGGAACGGAATTCTATAATTGTGCTATCAAGGAAAATACGAAAATGAAAGAGAAGGGCGAAACAAAGACCTGGCAGAAAGCCCTCAAGGCATGTGGCAAGAAATTACCGTAAATGATTTTTTTTTCTTTCTATTTTTTCACGATCCATGCGTCATCAAATGCCATCCAGGTTGCTTGAACTTGATACCAAGAATTTTACAAGCCTTCTTCAATTTCTCGATCATTGAAGCATCGTCAAATTTTGAAATTTTTATCCCGGAACATCCATAATCAAGCGATTCAAAACCGATCTCGGTGGGGAACATGAAATGTGCCGCTTCGCCTTCACGTTCGATACCGTCATAGCAAAAACTGACTTCCAAGATAGAAACACCGGTTTCTTTCCCGTGTTCTTCTTCCCATTTATAACCGATATCTTCCCACTTCTCATTGAATCGATCCTCTTCTTCAATCGAATCGCCATTATATTCCGGTTTTTCAAACTTGATACCCCAAATCAATCTCGCGCTATAAGATGTTCCCGTTTCATTCACCTTTCAATCTTTCTTGCAACAACAATCTCCTGATTGTCGTTCATCACTTTTTTTTTCTTCTCGTTCCGTTTTTTCGTCTACGGTAAAATATGGCATTCCGCCGGGCAACATAGACCATAACTCACGAGGTCATATGCTCACTTTGCCTATAGCTATCACAAGAACGACCAATGCTTCCATATTGACGTGCTCTTCCCATTGATCACCGTCTTTATCATCACACGCGATGAGAAACGACAATCCTTGCTTGAATTGTGGCGGGAGCTGTTCCAACATGTCAATGATATCATTCTTATTCTTGTCGAGCTTCTCTTTCTTGAACACGAACTTGTGCATTATCACGTCTATGAAAACGAAGTCATCTCCAATTTTGTCGCTTTCATACATACAATCCTTTAAAATATTCATCACGTTATCCGATGTTAGCTTCATGATATGCACCTTTTTTCATTCGAGTCAGTCATATCAACACGCGCTTTTAACGGGAAGACAAGTTTTTAAACGAATGTTATGAAAATTCATGATAAAACAGTTCTGGTCGGTATATATATCACAACACTTAAATATTTAGTAATAGATGCATGACTTAAAGACGTGGAAATTGATGAATAAAACAAGGATGCAAGCAAACATGGTTAAAAACATTCCAATCGAAAAACAAAGGCTAATATACATCACCGTCTTGAATTTTATCAATGAACGATACGATCCAGACGCGTTTCTCGAATCTGGTGTTGATGAGATAGATCCTTGCAGCATCCAGGATGAAGAAATCGTGGATTTGTCCATTGTTTCCGGATTGCACGGAAAATACAGGGGTAACAAGTTCAGCGATTTTTTCCAGATAGTCATTCTTTTTATCAACGTGAAAAAAGGAATCGAATTGACAATCACCTTTAACAAGGACTACATGAATGATGACAGAATACCAAAGAGTATTGCTGAAAAAGAATTCTTAAAAGACGTGAAATGTTTCATGCTGAATTATGAGGATTTTTTTATCGTGATTAACATGTTCGGTTATGAATTCGATATCTTGTTCCAGGACATCGCAACCGATTTTGTAAAGGTAGAGGATTTCAAAATAGCAACGTTGTAGAAATGTTAATATAAACGTTGGGTAAATACTTAATTAATACATAGTTATGATAATTATGACAAAGACAAACACGGTAGAAATCGAACGTCTCGTGAAGGAACGAAACGAGAACGATAAAATAATAGATGAATTAAGCCAGAAAATAAATTTTCAATATGAGAATATGGGAAGAGTTGCCGAAGATGAAGAAAAGGCAAGGCAAAAACTTTTTAAAAGAAATGACAAGATCAATGAAGAATTGAGAAAATTCCCGCTCAATGAAGTTGAAAAGATCATCGTGCGAATGAACCCTAAGAAGAAATCAAGAAGGCATTGTTGATTTTTTTTATCCATTTTACATCTTGTTCTTTCATGTTGAATCGATATGTTTATTAGTGCCGTGATCGAAGTATCGATCATGATTGCTTGCGATGATGCGCCCTGGGTCGTTGTCGAGATATTTTACGGCACGGAGCGGAAACCAGTATGGAAAAAATTGATAGGATTTTTTTACAAGACCGAAGAAGAAGCGCAGAAATACCTCAGATCCATTCATAAAGCTTGCAACTTCGATGAAAGGATCGAACGTGGATACAGCACGATAAAAATAATGAAATTTGAAGAGTACATGACGATACAAATTACGACATAAATATCTACGCGGATAATGATAATCATGGATGAATATTGCGTTGCTGGTAGTTATTATGTATCTTATATAAAGATAACACGACTGGTTATTTCAAAAATCAATAAATCGTTGAAAAAATACATCGACGTGAATTATTACAAGGAAATACCGGTTGGCCTGGTACAAAAAGCACTTGAAGATAATGGCTTCACGCTTGTAGATGACGACGGAACGAAGTTCAATGCTTTTTTCTGTGGTGAGCAAGGAAACGCGAAATTAAACTATGCTCTTATCACTAGCTTCGATCAAGCAATGTATAAAGGAGTAGGTGCTTTTAAAAATGTCGTTGGTAATTCATCGGTCATTATCTCGTGGTTCAAGATGGAATCTGGCAAATATGAAATAAACGTCTATGCCTCGTGAATATACATTCCAATTTTTATTTTAATTGGATTAAAAAGTCTATTTCTTTTTTTCACGTATCCTAAAAACAGTCTCGGTGAGCACGTACTTTATGATAGCTTCCGCGATGCATCTATCAGCTTCCTTGTCGTCTTCAGATAACTCTTCCCACGGTGCAAGATGTGAAGGTTTGGTATCTCCTACTTTCTTGCAATGCTCGATCCAAGCCTTTCTAACGACTTTACCAAGTTCTTCCCTGTGCTCAGCATCCATATCATTTTATCTCTGCTCTTTCAAGCATCATTTCAACTATCATCATTATCAAGGGAAATATGCTTTCAAAATCGATATTGTTGATTTCAGCATATATTATGGATACGTTTTTCGCAATATACAACGGTTTTTCAACTGGATTAACTCCTTCATCCAATAGAGATGAAATTTCATCAGCTATCAAGATCCTGATCAAGCCCGTGTTTTTTTCCAATTTATCGATCATCATTTTTATCATCTTTGAGCATTGGAAGATCGTTGGTTTTAGGCAACAGTTTAAGACGCACGTTGCTAGGTATATTTGGCAAGAACACCATCTCAATTGGTTCTCCGAGATCTACTTGGGTTAACTTGCTCTTGACAAGCATTACCATCGCTCGATATGATGGCTTTTCAAGATACTTACCGTTACAATAAAATTGTGGTATATCGATGCGAACTGGAACGTTACCGATGTTTTTCACGTCAATTGTGAATGCAATGTAAAGCTCGTTCGTGAACGGGTTGTTGACATACGCGAAACCCTTACATTTGAATTTTTCAAGAATTTTCCTTATTTCAGACAAGCTCTCATCGATTGTTACTTGCGTTTGATACGCATAGATCAGTTTCAAGTTATCCCGATCAATTCTCATAAATGATTTCCTTTTAAACTTCAATGAAACGAAAACAAGACGAAATATATTTAAAACTTTGGTATGAAAAATCATAGCCGTGAAGTTAATTTTTTCCGCAAATCCTTCAAGTAATCGAGTAGATCTTCTTGCGGTAATCGTGCTGAACCAAAACCACTAAACCATTTAAAAACACGGATAACATTCCCCTGGATTTGGTAATCTCTTGTCACGATATATCCTATACAAACAAACTCTTTTTTTTTATCGGGTATTATCATGCTACTTGGTTTTATCGATGTAAAACACAGCGGCGAGTAATTATCATCGAAAACAACTTCAAAAAAGGTAAAACCTCCGTCGTTCTTGTTTGCTCTCGTGTAAATAAATGATATGTCCTTTGACAAGGGTTCAATAACGTTAATGATAATCAAGCGTTTCAAAATCAATAATTCTTCTTTCAAATCACGTATCCGTGCATCAACAATCTTGATATCATCATTTACAGACATTGTTATTTTGTCTCGTTGATCTTTTTTAGATATTCAATCGTTAAAGTAATGTTCTTGACGCATTTATTTATGTTATATAAATCTGAATCCCACGAGTTACAATAAATAACAACATCGTTTTTAACGTGAGATAATCGATAATTGCTGGTGTACACGGAACCTAGATAATACATCCATTCTGACCTCACATAAAAAATGTTCGGGTTTGGATTTGCTTCAAATTTATAAAAACGAAATTTATTTAATGAAACGTGATTAAACATTTTTGGAAACAAGCAATTTATAAAAATGACTTCGAGATATAATATTTTGTCATTCATTTGAAGAAAACAATTTTTATGTTCTAAAATTGTTATCTCATCATCAAACAAATGTGCTTTGCCGAGATACGCGAATGCAAAAGGCCTGGAACATTTTTTTATTTCCAAAAAGACACCATCACTATTCATTTTTTTTATCATATCAACAACTAATATCTTACGAGATTTACACGACAAGTTTTTTATCGCTTCAACAATCTCGATCATTTTAATAGGTCACTCTCACGATTTTTTTCATGATCTTCATTTAATAAATCAATCATATAAGAAATGAGACGTTTTAATTCATTAGATCGCAATGAAACATGATCAAACGTGAAACTTTCGCACGATATATATTCCGTTTTATTTCCCTTGTCGATAAACGTGTAATCATCAGAATACACCTTGAGAATGCTCGACTCGGTGTAAAAAACATCTGTTTTTAAACTGACAAGATACCATGATGAATCAATGTAAGTACGTGCAATGATCCTTCCAGGTTTACCTGGGTAAGTACGTGCAATGATCCTTCCAGGTTTACCTGGGGCAATATAATCATCAAAAAAAATTTCTATTTCAATGACTGGCTTGCATTTCTGCAAATCAATCAAAGCCTTCTCAATAGCATCTTGTATTTCATAAACGTTCATTTTTACCGCGCTCGTGCTGCTTCAATTGCATTTCAAACCTTAATTGTTTCAAATACTTGATTGTAGATTCAATATTCTCTTTAGACATGAATATTATATTCTTATCGGTCGTGAATGAATTGCATTCTATCACGATGTAATCGTTACCATTCATGATAACATAATCGTTCGAGTACACTATTTGTTTTTTCTCATACATTTTTACTGACGGTGTAATTCTCGCAAAAAACACGACCAAAACACGAATAGAATCATTAATTGTGATTGCAGCATGAGATGCATGTTGTCCTTTAGGGGTGACAATCAATTGAATCTCTATATAAGGTTGTTTCATCCGTTCAAGACCAGAAATAGCTCGGTTCACGTCATCAATGTTCATAGTATTCAGTTCGATCATTGTTATCCAAGGTATATATATAAACAAAATTATTTAAACTTGATGTTAGAAAGGTTAATCAACCTTCAAGAGCAAGTCATGTACATGACATCGAGAGTAAGAGGTAGACCAATCAGTACAAAGGCATGTCTCGAAAAAAACGCATTTTATCAGCCAAAAAAACTCGCGTTGTTCTCGTTAATGGCATTCATCCTCGCTTTCTTATCAGCAAGAACATTCTACGCGATTCAACGAGCTGGATTAATAGGAACCGGCCCGAATGTCATCGGTGATTTTCATCTTCATCACTGGGCATATTCATTGATCGCTTTAAGCATCTTGATATTGATTGCCTTCATCAAACGAGATAACAAAAAGATATTTGGTGCATGTATCATTTTGATATCATTTTTCCTCGGGTTGTTCATAGACGGAATCGTGTACTATAATAGTCCTATATTCTTCGAGTAGATGATGAAACGATGAAACAGATAATCCTAGAACCGGTTTCTACTAACGATTTAATCTTCATTGCCTTCCTCGGCGGTCTATTTCTTACAATACTCATCATCATCGTCGTCATCCACAATAAAGAGAGGAAAAAGTGTAATTTGAAGCATAAGAAACAATAAGAGGTCAACTACCACGCCCTAAACGTTGCTACAAAAGAAATGATTAACAAAAATTGTCACAAATTCCATTTGGAAAAACATCCGCAATAGGATACATTCTACATTTCATTTTTTTATGTTCACTGTTTAACATACTTTCAGCACACTGGAGACACGAACGTATCAAGTAATAATTAGCGATTTTATAATGCGGTGGATTCAAGATATGTATTTGCCGGTACCTACGCTTTACCATGTATTAATCAATGCAAAAAAAGAATAAAAGGTTTTTGATCACGCGGATTTCAATTTCTTTATTTTATCCTTTTTCAACGCGCGTTTTTCTAAGACTACATCTTTCGTGACTCCTTTCGACACGATCTTGTCGATTTTATTCTTGCTATCGAAAGCTCCATGAAAGTCATATTCCTTTCCATTTATGCCTTCCTTGATGACCTTTTCAGCTAATGCTAATCTTCTCATCACGATGTCTTGGCCTTCGAGATACGAGTAATAATCGCTGGGAGAGCAAGCGGAATATACCCATAAGTCATCGATCTCGCTGGAACGGCAGAACATGATCGGGATTTGAATTCTAAAAACAAACAACGACGAAACATCGATGACTGACAAAGTTGGAAGGCAAACGTCATCAATAGTTGATAAATCTTCGATAGATTTTATATTTTGCCTCAACGACTTGAAAATCTTCCTGGCGGCTATGAAACCTACTTTTCGTTGAATATCATGAACTGCAAAACCGATGCGATTATCTTGACTTTCTCCTTTATCACCAATGGATACCAACTCGTCTGTATCACTATTATATCTAAAGATCACGTTTCTCTTGATGACAAAAATTTCACGTTTTTCTTTTTGCATGATGATTTGACCTCCTAAAAATCATATTTAAACATTCGTCATGATTTTTCATAACCACAACTCATAATCACACCTTCTTGCCCAAGTCTTTCTTGATTTCATCAACAAGTTTCTTTTGCCTTTTTATCTTTTCATCCAATTTAATACTTTTTTTATTGATTTCTATCTTCTTCTTTTCGAGATGCTCTTCTAGTCGTTCTTCATAATTCATTCTCATCACCAGGAAGATAATATATTTAAAAATATTTAAATCTATAGTATATTTTTAAAAAAGATGAATCTTTTTATTCTTCGATACTTGAAAACGAGACCAGATCATCCTTGATCTTCTTCAAATCGTCTATCAACGAACTTGGAAATTCGATCAGTTTCATCTTTTGCTCGTGCTTGTGAACCCGACAAAATTCAGACTTGTTTGGATACTCGTGCTTGCAAACCAACAATTGTTCAGTGATATCGTACATCAATTTTCGATGTTCAACCACGACATCGAGAGCTGCCTGGAAATCAAGACTCTTGAAAATGACTTCGTTCCTTTCCTTGTCTCCACAAACACACCTGACGACTTTATATTCACCGGTCACGAGATTTTTCCACACGTTGAGCATGTGATTCTCGATTCCCTTGGATTGCTTGTCAACCGGAATCCACGCGTAAAAATTCATTTCACACATGAAATATCCTTGATGATCCAAATCATCATCATCGAACTCGTATTCGCACAAGAAAATTTGTTTGTCCATGATAATCAAGTGATCAATGGTATCTAAAAAATTTAAATATTTCTGTGTATATACAGAGAACACAATACCTTTTTATAAGATCTTGCTGATCGTTTCTTCAATCGTCTAGAACAAACCAAGACGGTGAAATCAAACATGGTAAAAATAATGCCAAAATGCAATGCCAGCCAACGCGGAACTAATTTCTGGGTATTCTATGTATCGAAAGATGATGGTAAAACGTTCGATAAGATCGAGATACAGATGAAGGCTCCGATAGATATAGAAAAACAGCCGTCCCGGCTGGATAAAGCAGACCTCATACAAGGAATAATCGAATGGCTTTCACGAGAATATTCAACGATCCTATCCGACGAGGAATTCAGGGTCGCGCGTAAATTCATATCGACGGAAGATTAATTTTTTTTTATTTCTCTGAATGATAGCAAACGATACCTTTTTATAAGATCTTGCTGATCATTTCTTCAATCATCTAGAACAAACCAAGACGGTGAAATCAAACATGGTAGCAGTACCAGCTGGAACGATAACGAAAGGAAATAAAATAGCCTTGAAAATAATGCCAAAATGCAATGCCGGCGGGAATAAAAAGAGCGATTTGAGAGTAGATTGCCCAAAGCTTCTATGGGTCACGCAAGAAGGTCTAGATAAGAGATCGGCTGCGGGAAAACCTATAGATTTCATGTCCGAGACAGAATGGAAAAATCTACTCGAAATCAGAAAGGTACACAAGGCAAAACTAGTGGCAGCACGTCTTAAAAAAGCATAAAAAAGAAAAATGTTTAGTTTTTTCACGATTTTTTTTTATAAAAAATACCGAGAAGACCACCAACTTTAGTCGTATTAAAAAAATAAGAAACGAGTGGATCATTTTCACTTCTTTTTTTGCTTCTTTTTGTCTTTCCACGAGATCAATGCAATGATGCAAAATATATAATATGTACCGGTAAAAATTAGCAAGAAGCTTGACATCGGGACAAGAGGAGCAAGTGAGACTTCCCACCCGTCCCAAAACAAAGGGTAATTCATGAACGATGAAAGATTGAATCTGGCGAACATCAACACCACGAAAACTATGCCAAATGCTGCATTGCTATTAAGCCAAGATCTTTCCTTTTCTTCCTTTATTCCGGTTATGTTTCCTGGACATTCCTTAAAATGCTTGAAATCGATAATGAGATCAGCAAGAGTCGTCTTGCTCTCGATATTATCGACTACCAAGTGAGATGTATTACCCAAGACGAACCCAATGATCATTAACAAAAGAGATATATATTCATCTGGTAACGTGAGCAGCGCGAACGTTGCGAACGGGAGAACGAGCATATTAGAATGCGATACCGGGTTTCTATGCAACCTCATATCTCCCCCCGCAGCAACAATATCGAGATCTGGTATCTGCCCCCCGGCAAAAGCTCCCACATAACCAGCCATAATGAATATGGAATGATCTGATGATGTTGTTCCGACATAGATACAAATGAATATATACATTCCAAGAAATAGGTACGTGAGCAATCGGAGCTTGAGAGTTTCAAGTGATTCAGAAGATTCCTTTTGTTTTTTCTTGGTCTCCGCGTTGTTTCTTTTCTCTTTATCTTCACGAGCTTTCATTGCATTTGCCATTTCATTACATGTGAAGGATGCAATGAACACGCCTATCAAGATTGTGTATAAATAAAGATGCACGTCTTTATAACCGAACACAACGGTAAAGATGAAGATGCTCGTTGAAAAAAACACGAGAGACCAGTACAAGTGTTCTCTATTATTCATGTATGTCACGCGCGTTGAATGCAACGCATGGTTTAAACGAAACAAAGCATATTTAAAGATTTGTTATGAAAAAAATTAGCACGAATTCAAGTCTTGCTCAGCAATTTTTTGACTTGCCACAAATCAAGTATTTGTTTCTAACAAACGGATTGTTCGAGATCATTATTATCATCATCTTTCTTTTCTCCGACAAGAAAATTTAATTCATCCTTGAGTTTTTTCAAGTCATCGGTAAATACCTTGCTTAAATTATTATTTGTTTTCTCGATTATCGCATCGCACTTGATTTGATCACCGCAAATAAATATATCACTTGCATCTTCAAACCTTGGAACGATGATCTGAATTTTCAAGTCACAATACGGGGAAAAATCGTTCGATTCCGGATCCGTGAACTCGTGAAAATATCGACATTTCTTGCACAACTTAAAAGATAACGGGGAATTTCTCGTTGCCGGTTCCAAGTAGTTCTTAACCGGCCATTTTATCATCGTGTTGCCAACATTTATACACAAGATCTTATACTTTGTCTTGAATTCCAACGACTCGGTATCAAACTTCTTCATGAGAACGTTCAATCGATGGTTCCTGGCATAACGGATGATCACGAAATAAAATATCACGGACAAGAAATAGACACAACTAAACCAGAACAAGACACTTGCAATGATAGAAATGAATATACCAAAATATCCTACAATCGCAATGAAGATCACACGTTTAAAACTGATCATCTTGAAGATTTCTTGAAGTTCATCACGTTCATAAACATTCTTTGGAACGAGCATAACATTTTCAATTTCCAATCGCATGTGATGACGAGTAATCTATAACACTTAAATATTATCTTTTATACTCAACCGGTATATAAAACGAAACACTTAAATATTTAGTATTCTACACTTCACCGTGTGAATAAATTATGGGGAAAAAAATAACCACGGAAGAAATAAAACAGATTATTATGCAAGTAAAAATCAAGATAAAAGAACGTAAAAGAATCGAATTGATATTCGGAAATCGATCACCGGATGATATAGAAACTAGAAAAGAATTTACATGTATATCTTGTGGCAATACGTACCAAATTAGCATGATAGAACGATGTGGTAATAGAATCGGGATAGATATTTGTCAAGGTTGTTATCCCACGTATAAGCTTGCTGAAAAACAATTTAAATGTGAAATGTGTGGCTTGATTTTTGTTAAAGCTAACACGGATGAAGCTGCTAAAGAAGAATATGGAATAATGTTTGGGGAACGTGCTACGGAAGAGAAGGGTGTTTTTTACGATGATTGTTACAAGATTATGCTGAAAGAATATCCTATTGAGAATTTTTTTGAAGATGAGACGAAAGAGAGATGATCATGGAAGAGCAAGAAAAAATATTATTGCTTGAATTGCTGATGCGTGATATACGTGGTAATTGGAACCACCCAGAAGATCGTATAAAAAGAATCATTCAATTATGCAATGAAATAACATTCGTTCCACGCGTATTACTCGACGCGATCAAGCATAATGCAGAAACATTCGACGGGCATGGTAACGATGGTCGAATTTTTCGTGATGGCCAAATGTTTTTACCGGAAGAAATAATCAATTCTATGGGTTTTCCAGAATCAATGAAAAAAGGAGTTTCTGGAAATATGGCTAAAATGTTTGGTGCTGAACCCTTGCTTAACAGAGTATATCATGGAACATATTATGAAGTATCAGCTTTCGTAACGATATATAGAACTAAAAGCAATAAATCAGTAGAATTCATAAAAGAATTTGATTTTCTCATCACGTATCCGGAATATCTCTTGAAATAAATTCGATTTCTTTTTTTAGAAATTTTTAAATGCTAGTTGTGAATATGTTCATTCATGCTCGATAGCGTGAATCCAAAAAATATAAACTTGAAACGTTATCTTGGAAAATGGAATGAAATCGCGTCTTTTCCCGCGTGGTTTCAACGTGGTTGCCTCGAAGTAACGGCAGAATACTCGAAACGAGAAGATAACAAGATTGGTGTGAAAAACACTTGCAAGGATCGAAGAGGTACAAAACGTGTTGCAAAAGGAACGGCAGTACCGACGCAGAAAGCAAACATTCTTCAATTGCAATTTTTTCCCTTGATCAAAGCAGACTACATCATCGAATTCCTTGTTAATGCGCCACAGGGACAAAAATATCCATACGTGGTAGTCGGTAGTACCGGGAAAAAATACTTGTGGATCTTATCAAGAACGAAGCGAGTACCGAAAGAAATCTTCGATGAACTTGTAAGCATTGCAGAAAAAAAAGGATATGACGTGTCAAGACTAGAAGTACGCAAGTGAAAGAACATGAGCGAGCAAGATATCAAGAGATTGGAACATCTGAAATCTATCCGATACAAGTCAGCAATTAATGAGCAAGAAATAAAATTGATAGAAGCGAAACTTGTTGGTAAATCAAAAAAATTCAAGCATGGCGATCTCGTGAGTGTTAGATTGTCATTTGGTATTCGATATGGTAAAATAATTGAAATATATAACGACGGCACGGCAGATATGTTATTCTTCGGTTTTTTTGCAGATGATCCGCTTTCTATTTCACCGGTTGGAAAAACACCGGTCAACGTTCCAATGGGCAATATGCGTCGTTGGAACGGTATATTACCAAAAAATATTTGTTAATAAGAAACTACACGACGCGCGAGTATTACCACATCAACAGAAAGATTATTGAGAAGACTGAAGAATTTTTTCCAGTTGTTGTAACTCTGCCATTCGTTTCTTTTTTTCTTCTTCACGTCGTTTCAATTCATCCAATGGAATCTTTTGTAATAACGTTCCTTGTTTTATATTATTTTTCAAATCGTCATTCATACCAGATCACCATGTGCATTGAATATTTTACTTATTAACATTGAAAAATATTTTGATCCATTACTCTAACACGTGCCTCATAGATGATTTAGTATTTAAAATTTAGGTGTTTTTTGCTTGTGACAATGTTTATGCTTTCGTTAACGATAATCTTGGCATTCTAAAGGTCACTGTCACACTGTCACAAATCGTGTGATTCGAGATACATAGGAGTTGAGACTTGACTATCAACTAAAACGTGCTCAGTCACAAATCACGCGTTTTCCGAGACACCTCCACCCTCGATATAATGCGTCGTTGCCAGAATTGATTTATACGTGATAGATATCATCTATCTTGGCAACTCGATCACCTCCTAACTATCCATTACAACGCATCCGGATTTCCCGAAAAACATGTGATTTGTGATTATAATAGAATATAAATACATATATATGTATATAACCCTGCCCTTTGGTTTTAGTCCATTTTTGTCCAAAGCAATCGAGAATCACAATGGTTGTGATTCTCGTGTGACTTGTGACTATCAATTATACTATTACACTTGTAAAAATTTTAAATAAATGATCGTGATAGCAAGGTTTAATATTTGATTAGAAGTTATTTTATTGTGCAATTTTGATTTATGCATTCATGATGATGTCATGAACTACCCAAAAACATACAAGGAACTTTATAATCTCTCGTTGGAAAACGATGATCCTAAAATCGTTGCTCTTTTAAACCTGATACTTTGTTTTGATGAAATAAGCAAAATGAAAGTTTTTCCAGACGTGAATAATGAAGTTTCAATAAGTATATCAGATTTATTTGATTTGATCGTAAAAAAGAAAAAAGAATGGAAAAACTTGCCGAAACTAGAATACCATTGTGAATTTCAAGATTAATTACATAATTTTAGGATTTTAAAAAATCAACACGAAAATAATGTTTATAATCACGAGATCAAAAGATCAATTATGCAAGATTTGGATTCATGTAAAGAAAATGATGTCACTAATAAGAAACGTTGTTTGGTTTCTGAATTACGTAAATTTTGGAAGAATGATGAAAGTTTTGTCGGTGAATTCATTACTGATAAAATGATAGGCAAGGACATCATCATTTCATCATTGGCAAGAGTAGTTGACTTGATCGCGTTGAAAAATATCGATAACCAAGGAACAGCAAGTTTTTATATGAACCGTGAAGCAGAATCGAAATGTGGTTCGATTTATGTTCGTAGATCGTTGTACGTATTATCTTGCAATGATTTACTCGATATTCTATCGAAAATAAAAAATGAACATTGATAGAAATAAATTTAAATGACTTCGTGAAGATTAATACAAGGTGATTCGATTGGAAAAAAAATCTGATGTAAATTTAACCCTAGCGGAATTGGACGCGGCGATAGCAGACGAAGAGAAGGCCATAGCAATGTACATGAAATTTGCCGAATCGTCTAATAGTACCATCATATACGAAATGTTTCATAAGATTGCTGAGGATGAAATGAAGCACCTTCGTTTGTTAAAAGATTTACGAGATGGTATGAATGGCGCGTGTCTCGTTAAAAAAAGAAAGGCTTGAAGAGAATTTTTTATTTTTTTATTTTTTTATACCTGGTGATTATTACGAAGAAAAGTGGAAGTCACTCGTTAAGAGAAGAAATCAAGACAATAAAGTTTTTACCATAATATTTAAATATTCGTGAATATATAATAATCTTGAAACGTATAAATTCACGCGATGATGACATGACCGACATTATATTAAAAAAAGACGGAAACGTGTATTCACTTTCTGGAAAGCCATTCGATATAACGACATTTAACATGTTGAAGAATGCTGGCCTTCTATTTTTCAAATCTGGTATGCACGGACAATTATACCAGGAATGTTTTTGTGGCATTGAACCTGTCTGCGTGTCTTGCTTGAAATGTGAACGACATTGTACATGCGGAGGCAAAGGATGGGTATTGACTGAACAAGGCGTTAAAAAAGCGCAGTCTCTTGGATTCAACGTGATAATAGATGACGTGAAACTATCGCCTTCCGTTTCGGTTGCTGATGCCGAGAAACAACTTACCGAGAGAAAAGCAAGAGAAAAGGTAGAACGTGAAGCAGAACGATTAAAGAAGATTGTTGAACTCGAAGCTAAGGGAATAATTCTTGATGAAAACAAATTCATTGCCACGCGTGATGAATGGACTAAAAATATGGAATTTCTCGGCTGGAATTTTGGTGAAAGAGATTACAAGCTCGTCAAGAAGCTGGATTCCTTGGAATATCGAAGTGAATTTACCCCGCGTGAACCTTCTACATTATCGAAAAACGAGATCGTTATTCTTGATTCGATACCAACGATTGCGGTAAACTATGAATATTATGACATGGAAGGTTACAGTCAATCGAACTGGTATGCACCAAAAGAAATTGCCGAGAAAGTTAAAGTTCTTTTAGAAAAGAAGCAGAAAGAAGAAAAGGATCGCGAAGACAAGGAACGTGTAATTAATGAAAAGTTAAGGAAGGAACGATTTGAAAAGGAAGCTGAAGAACGAGCTTGCAAGGAAGCTGAACGCGTGAAAAAAGAAGCTTCGATGATCGCTGGACTTTCCAAGAAAACAAAGAACGAACTGCTTTCAGAACACGCTAATCTACTTTCCAATGGAACGCTTCGCAAGTCATGGGGAAAGGATGAAATCGTGAAGGCGATAGCAAAATATAAATCTGGTTGATCAACATTACCTAACAAAGAATAACATTTGATAAAGTTTAACGATTGACTTTAACGGATCGAATGTCTTTCATAACGTGAAATGTTTAAATCGATAAAAGAGATAACCATCTTTTTCTTGGTTTCGAGCATTCCCACAAGATTTCTATATCATCAGTATATCGATAATAATCATAGTATTTTATGATATCATCGATTTTTCTATGTTCATTCAATCGTTCGTGTATCAATTCACAATTTTTCTTGCTTTTTTCGATTTCAACACAATATCTTTTTAATTGTGAAGTCACAATGCCACAAGTTCCTGTTCCAGCAAAAGGATCAAACACGTGATCTCCTATCTTTGTTGAAGATAAAATAATTCTTAAAAGCAAAGCAATAGGAGATTGTTGCTCGTGAGATCGTTTGTTTGTTACATCATCTCGCAAAACTTCATCGCCGGCAAAAAACCCGGAAGTCAATTCGAGTATATCATCCCAAACATCATTCACATATACGCCGTTTTCTCTTGGAATCTTTTGTGAAAATTCTAGAGGTAAATCAACACGTAACCGATTGAATAAGCGAGGTTTAATTCCCTTGGTAGCAAATGCTATGATCTGGTATTGTTTGCCAAATCGGATAACTTGTGGTACAGCAGACGTTTTTTTTTTCCAAACGATCAGGCTTTGTAATACCCAACCAGAAGCAGATAAAGCTTCCAAGACAAAGAAGACGTTTTTTTCACGTTGCATGAAATAAATAGCACCGCCTTCTTCTGTTAAGTCGTGAATTTTTTTACAAACACGAGTTATCCATTTCCAATATTCGTTTTGAGGTAAATTATCATCGTAGTTGTCATATTCCTTGTTTTGATTGAATGGGGGGTCGAGAAATGTAAAATGCAAAGGAAGCAAATTCTGAGGCAATTTCTCGATCATTCTCTCACAATCGCCTTCGATAACGAATGGTTCATGATCCATGTTACTTCACTTCACACTTGAAAGTGAAAATTACTTTTTTCTCCCTTGCTTGAACATTTCTTTTACCACATAACAAATGTGAGCACTTGATTTTTTCCTTGATCATATCTTGCAAGGATTTTTTATACGACTTTCGTACAAGAGCAAGAATATATCCGTTGATAGAATCCGTACAAACATCAACATTGCCTTGTCTCACGCAAATGGTAGAAAATATTTTCCATTCTCCTTCATCAAAATATATATTTGCTTTCACTAGACTTCCAGACAAGTCATCTATCATTACTTTTACCATGAAATCATCTTAACACACGAAGATTTTTCCATGCTCTTTTGCATTTTCTTTGATTGCTGGTATCAATCTAAAATCACGAATATATACAGTTGAACTTGTCCAATCTTCTGGATAAAATTCGATATCAAACGAAAAAAGTCCACGTGGGAATAAAGACTGTTTATCATACACGGTAATTCGCATGATGTCTACGGTGATCAAAACGGTAACCAAATCCCATGGCTTCCAATCTACTGACAAATCCTTGCATGTTCCGGATTTCGGAACGTGTCTTTGCTCTTTTCTCGCAAGCCATTTGATGTTAGCCTGGTACTTGCCGGTTTTTTCGATGCATTCCTTCACGAATCGAATGGAAAATTCTTTCGTTATTGGTTTGTTCATCTCCGCGTTCTTGCGCTTTTCTGCTTTCTCTTTCTTCGCGCTTTCTACCAGATCTTCACGGAATTTTACTGATCTTTGACTTTGAATGGATTCCCTGACGAATTTTTTCGTGATCTTGACATATTTTCCTTGACCTGGATCAAGATAATATGCTTGTTCTGCCAGGAAAGAAGGTATCTTGTTATTATGCAAGAACAATTCCTGGATCACGATCATTTCACCATCTCTCATTACCCATTCAGTCCTGGCAGTGAATTTACCCTCTTTCGCCAATGTCATCCTAAGCTCGTTTGTCATTTCCGTCATTTTTAATGTTTCTTCCTTTGCTATATCCATTTTATAACCTGCTTCTTCCAATTTCTTTAAAATCCCTTCATACATGTATTTTCTCAAAAATTTTAACTCGTCACCGATCTCGATAAAAAGAGTCGTGACGAGCAATTTACCCGCGGTTTTTCCACGGAGCCGGTATATCGTGATTTCTACCTCTTTCTTCTTTCCTTCTTTTTTCCAGGAAGTATTCGCTGCGAGGTTTCCCAAAGACGCAACGATTTGACGAATAAGAGAATCCAAAGCAACATAATTCAATTTCTTGGAACGTTCTCTAGGTTTCATAATCTTGGATAGCAACTTTTTTTTAATATCTTGTATATCTTGATAGGAATGAGCTGGTATAGTTCCAGATTCTTCTCTATAATACAACTCGACTATCCTTTCATCTATACTGGTTTCAATGGCATTAATATTGGATTTATTGATGAACGGAGGTTCTTTCATGTTCAATCGTTCAATCAATGTTTTGATATCTTCTTTTTTCATAATATAAAGCCGTATTCAATATTCATTGCTAGATCATGCATGACCAGTAGATATAAATCAAGACATTTAAATTTTATAACTATTGATGTGTATTACATTTGTGTTACAAATGTAATACCAAAGATTTAATATATCTATGGTTTCTAAATCAATCCTGGAGCGGATAGATCCGCGCGTGTGTGAAAAATTACTTTGCCTTGAAACTGAACCCGGTATCGCCGGGTGATGATGTTTCAAGCAATCTACGATTTATGATAAATATCATGCTATTTTTGATAAAAAATTTTAAATGCAAGTTTGGTGAATAATCATTTAATAATGTTTAATCGTGAAAACTCATGTCAAGCAACAAGAAAGGAACTTGTGAATGCCGCGGTGACAAGTATGCAAAGGCAAGTCTTGGAATTCAAATAACTTGCCTCATCATCGCATTGCTCGTGCTCGTGTTTCCAATGATCATGATTTTCTTCTTCGCCGCGCAATGGAACGCGTTTTGGAGCAGCATTTTCGGAATGATGCCGTGATAAAACCAAAAGATTTAAATATTTTCTTTTATATATATACATTGGAAGTGAAAAAACATGTCAACTTGCACGGAAATTACAAGTCTTGCTGAACTCTTGCAGGCCATTGAATCTCTTGAAATCAACGAAAAATACAACACGAAGTTGCTCGATAGCGAAAAGAATGAAAGCTATCTGAAAACATTCAGGCGTAGAGTAGGCGCATTATATAAATGTGCCATGAAGATCAAGTTTACCGGTAAAGCTGCTCAAGTGCTTGACAAGCATCGTGAAAAAATGCCTACCAAAATGATCTACATCAACGGAACGGTAGGAAATGATTTTGTCGTGGTAAAGACCCGCGGTGCATGGCGTGTCGGTAAAATGTACCTTGAAGAATGGAATGTGTCAGACTCTTCATTCTTTCCAAGCAAAATTGATGAATTTGAATATGATGACATAAAAGGACATCAAGTTCCTAACTGGGAAGAGAGCCTTGAAATCACGAAAAAAGAGCTTGACTTGATCAAGCAAACCGTGGAAGAAATGATACATCTTCAAGACAATCCAGAAGAAGTAAACGTCGATGAATACATTTATTCGACTTGATAGAATACATTTATTCGATTTGATAAAATACATTTATTCGACTTGATAGAACCAAGAGATTTGCTTTTCGAGTTGAAAGAAGAAATCCCCGAATTGAAAAAAATAGAAAACAAGTTATCTTTTGAAATAGAAGATCTTGCTAAAGTTAGGAAAACCATAAAGAAATTCAATTTCAAGGAAAAATTAAGGATCGAACGTGAATGGTTGGTAAGAAAATATGACTTGGATATCATCAAAGCTACTGAAGGAAGATTAAACGATAACATCGAATGTGTTCTCGATGTAATCAACAAGGCATATAATTTTTTGACTGAAGATGGCTTGATTAAGATATCTAACATTATTGATAATATAATCAATAAAATAAAAACTAAAATAATGCTTCATGAAAAATTTATTGAAAAGAATGATATTGTAGACGAATTGGATAAAGCATATTCAGATTGGAATGCTAGCAAGAACAAGATTTGATTCGTCAATTATTATGAATTTTCATGCTAAATGTTTAAATACTTTTTTTCTCGTTTTTCTTTCATGTGCATAATTAAATCTATATCAGCTAGTACCTTGAAAGAATTTATCGCGATCACGAAAAACGAAGTGAAAAGAGAAAAGAATGCTATTTCTGAAGATGATATAAATCCGTCTGAACTTATTCACGGTAATACAATCGATATTATTAGTGGTGATGATGCCGTGAGACTCAAGAAGTTGAATGATGAATGGATATTGGCAAAAAAACTTAAATCTAAATAAGATGAGATCAGTTAGGTGTTTGCATGATAAGATGGAATTGTTCCAGACTTGCTGAACGTGAAATTTCCATGTTTTATTGCAAGAAAAAAAATGTACCTTGCTCAGATAATTGTAAAGATTATAAAAAGAAAAAAACATCGTTGCGGTGATGAAATGCCGGTCAATAAATGGCAAGATGCAGAGATACGCGTGTTGCAAGACCTTTACCACGACGCGAAGAAAAAGAAATTGCTGTCCTTACTACCTGGTAGAAATTGGAACGCGATCCGCATAAAAGCTGAACGGTTGCGTGTTCTAAAGCACGATGGTAAAACGATTCACGTCCACAACAACGGATATGTCTTGGTTCGTGCGCCGAATTATCCAGATTCATGGAGAGGTAAATGGAAAGATGGCAGGATTTACGAGCATAACCTGGTTTGGTATTTATGTAATCCTAACGATCCGATTCTTCAAGACGAGGTTATTCATCACGCTAATGGCATGAAAGACGATAATCGTATCGAAAACTTGCAGAAATTGAAAGCTGGAGATCATGGATACTACACGATGAAGGGATTTCAACATGATCCTATTAAAACCGATTACACGTCATTATCAGTTCCCGAAGAGATTGCTAGTATAAAAATAGGTTCATTGCTCGAAGATGCTTGTCGTGAAGAGATAGAACGAGAGATTGCAAAAGAATCAATGAGGAGATTTGAAACTTGATGATTGATGTTAGAAATCAAAAGATGTTGCATACGCGGTTTCAAAAATTTCGGGTTTTGCCGTTACTTCATTGTGACACTTGATACAGATATATCGGCGAACCGGGTATTGAAGTCTATTGATTTCAACTTCAAAATAGAAGCATTTATCACCGGGCTTGATCTCTACTTCACAAATAATGCATTGACCGCTCGTCTTGCGCTTGATCATTTCTATCGCGTATCTAATTCGTTTTTCTTGTCTTCTTTCATCAGATATCCATTTGACCATGCATATTCACCTCCAAGTAATGCAAGGAATACCAAATATTTAAATGTTACTATTTATATAAAGATGACGATTTATTACGAATATTTAAATGGTTTTAATTCTATACATGAATCGAGGTCGTTCAGCGTGTCGAAGCATGAATCTTTCTTGATTAAAATTAAAGAAAAATCAGAGGAAGCAGAGTCAGATGAACGATTCTTGAAGGATTTCGTTAAAGAATTTTCTTTTTATAAATCTCTTGAAAAATTTCAAGATATTATTGTATCCGAATTATTTCTTGAACTTGGAAAAAAATATCTGCAACCATTACTTTCGACCGAGCAATTAAATGATGAACGGATACTTTCAGAGAAACCGATTCAATTTCTCATCATTAAAATCGTCAATGATCAAGAAAAAATAGATTGTGTTATCAAGGAAGTCATAGATACGTTCAATAGATTTGGATATGGACGGTTTGATCTTGTCTTGCCGTTTTTGAAATTGAATTCCATGTGTGACGTGATAAAACTCAAGAAACTTTTGTCATCATTTGATTACGTGACAAAATCATTCGAACATTATCAAAAGGAATTTTTTTTGTTCAACATATTAGATTTTTGTCCAAGTATGCTTAATGAAGATAATGTGTTTGATGTTAAGGATAAAATAAAAGGGGTTATAATTGCATCAAATAAAGGAGATGCTGGCATTCTAAACAATGTCATATTCAATGAATTGATGGTAGGAAAAAAAATTAATGTTGATGATAGCTTTCATGACGAATTACATGATCTTGTGAAAGCATTAAAATATAACAATAAAATAGATAACATAAATCTTTTAAAACAAGATCAAAAGTTTTTTTTTGTCAATAATTACAATGCTATTGGAAAGTGGAGTTATTTCAAGGATAAAGAATTCAAGTTCAATAAAGTGGTTTTCACTATCGAATTGGAAATGATTTGGAAATTAAATTGTGAATACACTACGCTAGGAAGATCGATGATATCTATCGATCTTGATTTAATCGTGAAATTATCAAATATCATCGATTTCAGCAAGGATATCGAGAACACGATATTATGCAAATCTGAAAAATTATTATATTTCAAAATGAAGGATTCAGATATGTATATCATTGTCAATATCGTATAGTAGCAGATAATATTAAGAATGTACAATACCGTTAAACTTATATGCTCGCCCTCGGACTCGAAAGATTATTAAATAAATCAAGAACAAGATAGTATCATGTCTTCAAGAGAAGAAATCTTGTCTCAGCTCCAAAAGGAATTGGATACATTGCTCGTTGATTATAACAAGAACCTTGACAAGCTAGGTGCTGCTTATAGAGATCATGGAAAAATTCTCGATGATATAGTCGGTAAAAACTTGAACGGGGAATTAAACAAGAAAGAAGCGAGAATAAAGATCAGAATTCATTCCCTCTCGATTGAACAAGGGGATCTTTCTAAAAAGATTAATGTTGTCAAGGCAAAGATAAAAACAATTGAGCAAGAAAAGGCAAGTTGTTGATCTGCTCGTTTATCAATTTTAAGGTGATGCATGATTTCAATGAAGTGTACTGACGAGACACCGTTAAAGAAAAGATATGTGAATGAAATCCGCTCTTCGTGGATGAAAAATCAAAATTTCATAAGTAAATTGATCATCGAATCGCTTGTCAACGCGGATCCAAAAATAGAAGCAATTCAGAAAGCATCGAAAAATCTCAAGGTTCAATATATTAATGTTCGAGGTCACGTTACAATTATCAACGACAATAATTTGACTAAAACTGACTTGTGCAACACCGTGTTTATTACGAGATCGTTATTCCAGCTTTCTGAAAAGCAATTGAGCATTCTCTATGATAAAATAAACGCGAGAGAATGAATACCCTTTTTTATTTCGTGTAATCTGATTTTGGTTCATGATATTCATGACACGTTCACTGAGATGAATTAAAATAAGAGTACATAGAATGACACGATTCTAAAGAATAGAACATGAACTCGTTTTTATGTCGAGAGAGCAAGATGTTTCAATCGATATACCTTTTTTATTCGTGATCGTGTCTCGTTAGATTCAAGAGTTGCACGGTTTGACAAGTCTTGTAGATAACTTTTCATTATCGAAAAATGAAGAGATAGATTCCAGCGATGCTTCAAAAGGCGTTTTTATATGTAAAAAGTTTAAATGCCGGTAGATCGTCAATAGTTTTAGCATTCGATAATCTCATTTTATAACGGTAAAAGGCAAAAAATCAAGGATGATTAGCTCTATGACATCAATCTACCCATTAAAAAAATTTCAAGGCTTTCTGATCGATAACAAGTGATTTTTCATGGTCATATCAACAGAAAATTCTGGCAAAGGTATAATATCAAAAACTGAATTTGATATTAAAGTGATCGTCAAGGAAAATGTTGAAAAATTCGATAGACAAAAAATCACGAATAGCATGGTGAAAGAAGCCGGTATCGATTATTCCAAGGCATCCAGCATTATTGAAACCGTTGTTGATAGGATATTATCATCGAACAATAAGTATATTACATCTAGACAAATACGTGAAATGGCTCTTTCTGTTCTTTACGAGAATGGTATGAACGACGCGTACCGGGCATATTCCACGATAGGTATTCCAGTTTTTGACATAGAGGAATTGATCTTGCACGGTAACAAGGACAATGCAAACGTTTCCTTCAATCCACAAAGTATTATGGGAGCTTTGAGCGATGAACTTCTCAAGAAACATGCTCTCATGAGATTGTTGCCCGCTCACTTGTCTCGTGCTCATATAGATTGCGAGTTCCATATAAAAGATCTTCATTTCTTTGGGTTGGGAATGTTCTGTCAAGCATGGGATACTCGTATGCCGTTGCGATTCGGTTTGCCTCCTACACGAACTCTCAAGACCTATAAATACTCGAAACCGACTTCAGATATGCGCGTTGCGTGCTTGCATCTTGCAAATTGGTTCAGTTACGCGCAATCTGTATTTTCCGGTGGTCAAGGATACATCGGTTTCAACACGGCATTAGCTCCTTATGCCCGTGGTTTATCAGATAAAGAATTGAAAAAAGCTCTGACTTCATTCGTTTTCCAGGTTAATCAACAACGTGATTCTCGAGGTCACCAGCTCCCATTCACGTCGATTGACATGAACTTTGGTATTGATCCACATATGAAAGATTGTCATGCGGTATTTGATGGTAATCTTCTAAACCGAACCTATGGTGATTATGAAGAAGAAGCAATCCGTATCATCTCGCAATTGTGTGATATTTACAAAGCTGGCGATGCAAACAATACTCCGTTCTCATTTGCCAAGTTCGAGCTGAAGGTCAACAAGGAAAAAATCGAGAAATATCCGGAAATCTGGAAAAAAGTCGTTGATTTGATCGCATATAATGGAACGCCATACATTTTGAATGGTGAAAAGATACCGGAATCGGCGCATAGTCAATGTTGTCGCATGATCTTCAATCCTGATGGTTCTATGTCGAAATATTGTGTCGAACCAAAGAAGTTCATCCAGACCGATGATCATTTCACGAATTTTGGATCGATCATATCGACGTGCATCAATCTACCAAGATTGGCATTGGATGCTAGGGGAGATGAAGATCTTGTCTTTAAACTTTACAAGGAACGTCTAGACAAGATGCTCGAAGTCACGAAGATAAAAAGAGACATCACCTTGAGAAATCTTGCAAGAAGGTTTCCGTATCTTTATTCCATACGAATCGGTGACGGTATCATGAAAGAAACGGAGCCGCTCATCGACATGGATGTGCAATCTTCCAACGTTGGTTTTGTTGGATTGAACGAGCTCGTTGAAAACATGTATGGAAAGAAATGTCATCTCGGAACCGATGAAGGACACGTCATGGGTGAAAGATATCTTGAATTCATGTCAAAATGGTGCGAAGAAGTTTCCATACGCAATAAAATGATGATTAGCATGTGGGAACAGCCTGCGGAATCGATCAGCCAAAGATTTGCTTCGTATGACTTGAAGAAATTTGGAAGGAACATAGCCGTGCAAGGAGATATCAACGGTGACATGAAACATGTCTATTACACGAATTCTTCGCATATTCCTTATTCATATCCCGTTGAATTGCATCGTAGACTCCTTTTGCAAGGCAAGTATCATCCTATCATTAAAGGTGGCGTTATAAGCCATATCTGGTTAGGCGATCATTATCCTGAAGTTGGTTCCTTGTCTAACTTGATCGTGAAGATATTAACGGAAACAGACAATTATTATTTCACGTTCACGACGAATTTCACGATATGTAGTAAATGTGGTATAACAGAAAGAGGCAAACTTGAAAAATGCGGTAATTGTGGTTCCACGAACATCGATTACATCTCCAGGATCACGGGCTACTATGCCCTCGTATCCCAATTCAACGAGGGCAAGCTTCAAGAGTTCAACGAGCGCGAGCTTTATACCATATAAATATGAGAGATATACACGATCCTGGTGATAATCTGTGGTGAATCGAAATCCATATTTACGATGGTATAAATGCTCGGTATGTGGTCAATTGATGTTAAACCGACAAGAACATTATGAGAATCCAAATAAATGCAAAAGAAAGAAATTACAAGGCTCACGGTAATGGAATCCCGTGAGATTGCTTTTTACCAGCAAAAATCTTGATGCTTCGTTTAAATATTATCTTCTTTTTTTCGCGTGGTAACATTTATTAATCCATGAGTTCAAGTTCATCACGGCAATGAACCCGGTCTTGCAAGATCGCGGGTTTCTCGGGTCGGTTCTGAAGGGAATCGACAATGTGAAAGGTGAAAAAACCGGAAAGGCCCGGAAGGGAACATCCGTATTCGCCGCTCGTCGTCGTTGCGATGTGCTTGGGTGAGCCGGTAGAAATTGTTTATCGATGATCAAAAATGACAAAGAAAAAACTTTCTGAAGAAGAATGTGAAGAAGAGGAAGAACCTCTTACTTGTGGTTTCACGGTAATTTTTAATCCCGGTTGGAAATCGTTTTTATCCGAGATTAAAAGCAAGCTTGATGCAGCAGATATGAGTATTGGTGATGTTGGGAATGATTACATTGCTGGTACAATATCTACTGGTGATCCAGACACCACGGAATCTGGATTAAGAAGGATATTAAATGATACCGTGGAAAAAATGCCAGTAAAACTCAAGAAATTCGTGAAATCGGTTCATTTGGATGAGTGTAGTTAATAAAATTATTTTTTTATTATAACCTTGGAATGAATAAGCAAGATGAAAAACAATGGTGAAATGTAGAAACGTGATCAAGAAAAGGCATTAAACATGGCAAAAAAACCTTCTGAAATGACCCGTGAAGAATTGATCGGTGAACTGTACCGGTATGGAATAAAAGGAACCGGTAAAATGGCGAAGCGGGAATTGATAGAAAAGATCCAGCACGCGAAACTGATCATGACGCAAGATTACAAGCCAGAGCATCGTGAAGAATTGCGAAAGATAGCTTCAATGGCCTTGTGGAAAGCATACCAGAAAAACATCATTGATGAAAAATCCAAGGTGTTTTTCATTGCTGACATTGTTTACATGGATAGCATCATTGCTTTCATTCCAGAGAATTATAAAACATATTTTATTGAAGAATTTGAATCCATGTTCGAGAATATTTCTCTGTCGGATGGAACCAAGACAATGTTATACCGGGTTACAGATCCGGTAGTTGAAGAACGACGTGGTAAATGGAGAATCGATATTTTACAAAAATGTTAAAAAAAACAACGTTTTTTTATTTCGAGATAGATCTTCTCGATTTTCTTCCTGCTTTGCGTTTCAACATCTTGTTTATTCTTTTTTGAAGTTTCTTATTTTTTTCCTTCAAGCATTCGACACAATCCACAGATTTACTTGTTCCATGCTTGCAGAATCCTTCATGTCGCGTTCTATTGTTCCCAAGTCTACATTCCTGGCATAGATAATGGCAAAAATCACCATCTTCGTTGAACAAACAACCAACACAATAATCTCCAAATCTATGACAAGCTTCGCATTCGCCGTCGAGATCATCTATTTCTGACGGTAAGACAGCAATCCAGCATTCCGGGCAGCGAGTATAACCGTTCTTGTCAACGTCGAGATTCTTCTTGACTATTGCTTCCAAGTCTACTATCGTGTAAAAAGACGTTTTTATTCACCCTAAAGTGGCAAGGAGGCCCCGCCCTTCAGGACGGGGAGGAATTGCCACAAGTTTTAATACCTTCATCATCATTATTAACATCTTGATCATTAATGAAGATTTGTAAAACCATCCAATTCCAGATCACGTCTTATCAAGACCAGATCATGGAAACATCGCTTCAGTTCGTTGATGCTTTGAATTACACGAGTAGATACGCGCTGGAACATCAAGAGTTTACCAAGGGTGGATTGCAGAAAGTAATTTATAATGATCTTCGGAAACTCTTTGGTCTCCGTAGTCAAATGACAATCAATTGCATCCGTGAAGTTGATGCTCGCTACAAGGGTAAATTCAAGAATAATCGAAACAAGGATACGCAAGTGGTTTTCAAGCAATGCCATTATGCTTTGAATTACCCGCGTGATTACCGTATCGTGAGTAATGATACCATCTCGATCAACACGGTCAATGGTAGGGTAAAGGCAAAGTATGTTTGCGGTAAATATCAACACGCGTTGCTTGATTCTGGTGAATGGGTAATCGCTTCGTCGGTAATTTCGATACGACGCGACGGAAAGGTTTTCATCAACATTGCCGTTGAAAAGGAATTGGCAGGTACAACGATGTTGAATAAAGACGGTATTGTTGGTGTTGATCTTGGTATAAGTTTCGTTGCCGTGACGACGGATTCCACGGGCAAGACACGGTTTCATGGTGGTGGTAAGATCAAGTATCGCAGATGGCTGCATGATAAGCATCGGCAAGAAGCGCAGTCCAAAGGCACCCGAGCTGCTAAGCAATTTTTGAAACGACAAAGCGGTAGGGAAAGACGGTTCGTGACGGCGCAGAATCATGCCATTGCCAAGGACATCGTGACAAAGGCACTTGAAACATTCGATTCGCCTATCATTTCCATGGAGGACTTGAAGGGTGTTCGCCAGCAGTCGTATATAGGCAAGGCGCAACGCACTCGGTTGGCAAAGTGGAGTTTCTACCAGCTCCAGCAATTCATTGAATACAAGGCACTTGAACGCGGTATCCCTGTCGTGTATATTAATCCGGCATACACGAGCCAGCAATGTCCTAAATGCGGGCATGTTGAACAGGCGAATCGGAATAAACGGTTGCATGTTTTCAAGTGTAAACATTGTGGTTATACCTCTAACGATGACCGGATAGGTTCAATGAATATCCGTGATCGTGGAGTTGATTTTCGATACATTCGGGAATCACGGGGTCTTGTCAACGACCCTATTATAGCGGGTGATGACGTGGAAGCATCTTCGGATGAATTGACATTGAATCCAGCTACAAGCCATAACCTTTAGGTTATGGTAGTTGACCAAATATGCTAAAATAATCAATAAGCGCGTTGAAAATGCTTGCTGGATTTGCACCTTTACATTCTTTCATCATCGAGCGCATCACGATATCTTTATCTTGTTTTGGAGACTTTGAAGTAATGTTGTTCCATTTCAAGCCAAGACTCTTGAATTTTTCAACAACTTCTTTTCTAAAAAGCACATATTTCTTTGCGTCTATGATTGCCTTGTCAATCCGTTCCTTGGAAAGTTCAATGATCGTTTCATCATAGGTTTCGGCAAGAAGAGAATATGTTTCCTTTGATAGATCATCGATTGAATCGACAGATTCCATGGCGTTCATTGCCGTGGTGTAAGCATCGTCATAACCAACCATTTTGTTACCTTCACATTGCGCGGCAAGCACCGACGGCGGCTTGCACTTCCACGCTATTATATCTTTACCAGTATTGATGTAAAACATGCATCCTTCAACCGATTTATTTTCAATGAAATTTTGCTCGAAAACATCCAGCATCGTTATATAGATTTCATCCGGATCTGTTTTGTCTGAAAATTTTGCTAATTCTTTAGGTTCTGGCAATTTAGAATTGCTTACCGGATTGAGGCAACAGACAACCGAGTTTATTTCTTTCGGTTCATGGATTTTACCATTCCAATCAATGTAGTAGAGCATCGCTATGTCAAGAGGAACGTTGTATTCTATCAAGATCTTGTTTGCTGATCCGTACATCTCGAATGCAACACCGCTCATTTCTTTGACGCTTAAAAGCAATTTTTTTACCAGATCGATCTTATCCTTGTATCTCTCTTCCATTTTTTTCCACATCACGATCCAGTCCTTGAACCCGGCTTCTTTCAAGAATGGAACGAGTCTTGTCTTGAAAGAAATGAAATTTTTACCTTCGTGATCACGATACTTGAACATGAATATATTAGTACCGTCAAGCTTGTCATACACGGTCACGGTTACGAATTTTGGAAACAAGCCTTTCTTGTAACTTTTTGACGATGTAGAATTTCCAGGGTACGTGAATTTAGGCGTAGCGTGGATGAATTGCTCGCAAGGCTTGTCGTTGACGGTTTTTATCAGCAATGAACCGTACTTGTCGTTCGTTCGATAGATGATACCGGTTACTCTATTACCGGGATTGAAAGGATCGATCATGTCAAATAGCGTTTCTGTCTCGTTTTTCATAATTTTTCACCGTTTGAATCTTGTAATGATATAAACCTTCGGATTTGCTTTAAGTTCTACTATTTCATCCAATATTTCACGTTTGTTATTTTTCACGATAATACACGTTTATTTTGTTCTCGATCTTTATCATCATGATCGATATGTAATCTGAATATTTAAATATTATTGCTTATATGAAGGCATGGAAACATTTATTTAATGATGCGTCGAATATGATACAAGGCGAAACACATGAAATTCAGAGAATATCTAGAAATCACGAACAAATTTTTCGATAAAAAAAACGAGTTCAACAACAAGGGCTTCCCGATCCCGATCAAGATGCAAAAGGTTCATTATTATAGCCAGGAAGAATGGGAAAAATTATCACTGGAAAAACAAGAATCTTATGTCAAGAAATTGTACAAGTACATGAGCGAATTGAAAACAGTTGCTTGTCCTGACATTTCTAGCTTTGCATCTCTCATTTCTGCTATCGATGAAGCAAAGAAAGCAGCTCTATCATCAATACAACGAGAAGACGGTGGTACATGCAACTTGGATTACGTGCGACTATATCTCGAAGGAAATCCTTTTGCAATCGTCATGGCGATCCGTGAAGGCGGATTGGATGCAAGTGCTGATAGAAACACGACACCACCTTCTTATTGGATTTCCGTTCCAGAACATCAGTGGCAAGGTTTTAACCGTGAATTCCAGGCAAAAGCCATAGCAGACGTGCTGGAAAAACACGGGTTCAAAGCGTATTATATACCGGTTATGGATTGATATCGATCTACCTTTTTTTTTCTTGATTGAAAAGTTTATCTATGAGTTCATGCAATCATTCTTCATGCCAAATGGACAAAGGAAACCACCGGCTACAAGGAAGCGCAATGAAGAAAAAATCAGCGCGATCAAGCGGGCAACATCTTGTCAAAAACCAGCATTCGATAGATATTCTTTTGGTCATATCTTGTTAGGTGTTTACTCTGCATCAGCAAGTTTAATTATATCTGAAATGATCATAATAAGATATGGTTATTCAAGAGAGCTTGTTAATATCTTGGCTGTAACATTCACGAGCATAACTTTAGCTGTTTTAATAGGTTGTGACTTGCTTGAACATTCAACTATAAGAAGAAAGATATTCATAGGAAGATTAGGAGACAAGAACTGGTGTGAATCAATGAGCAATGTTGTGACGGATATAATCCTGGCGTTTCTAGCATTTATCGTGATTTATATGCCTATGATATATTTTGTCAAGGATACATCAATAATCTTGTTAGTCGGTTTCATACCGTTATTTCTCATGCCGCTGTTTATCGTAAATATATTCAACGCTAAACATATGAAATGGAACGGGTTTTTCAAAGGTGCGAAAAAAAGTGATAAAAAAAGAAACGAAAAAAAATAGATTGTTTTTAATAAGAATATGAATAAACCACGTTTACACTCAGTTTTTCGCTTCCAGGAACGCCCATATCTTGCAATGCTTTCACGAACTCGTTAAGAACAGCCTTGTTAAACCATGATACATTTATCACCGGTCGTAGCATGTTCGACGGTAATGAAGGATCGTGATTAAAATAAAATTTGAAATGAGCTGAATGAATGTATCTACTTTTTATATCATAATCGCCAGAAACACCAGATTGCTTGATAAACAACTTCATTTCCTTCGCAAATTTCGAGTTAGCGTTAAAACCTGTGATACCGAACGTAAAAAAATCATCTCCCATTGTCGTGGATTCTTTCGATGCTTGCGGATACAATTCGATGTACTTGGCAAGAGCATTCTTGTAAGCACAAGACAAGGCAATTTGCCAATTTTGACTGAATTTGTCGGGACAAGTTTGTTGTGACATAATTAATTTTATCTGACATCCAAGTTAAAAACTTTATTGCCTCTTTTTTTATAAAAAACTTTATTAAGAACAAGATGATTGTTAAATCATTATTTTTGGTGAAATATTATTATGTCAACACAAAAAACAAAATGGCGTTGGTATCACTGGTTCTTAGTTGGAGGTATTATCGTGCTAGTCGTGAGTTTATCTTTCATGTTCATTCCACGAATCACGGAAAAACCTAAATTAACGACTATCGAATCTAATAACGCATTTGAACAATATTGGAAAGTTTTGCCGCATGGTATATATGCTCACGCTTGGCTTTTTAATACGGATTTTAAAGATTTCTTGATTTCAAACATACCGATTGAATACACTTCTGGAACCGGATCTGATAACGTTCTGAATGCTCCCTTGTGGAAGCAATCTGGATTAAAGCCTGGCGTTGCTCTAGTCGTTGAAAACTCGAATTATGAAATGTTAGGAGTAGTAGACGGTACTTTTGTTTATAAAAATTCATCCGGAACCGTGATTTTCTGCTATAATTGGTTGTATTCTGGTAATGTGAGAATTGATCTTGGAAATAATTACACGGTTGTTTGCGATTTCGCATTTTTCGATGTTGTAAAAGCTGCCGGTAATTACACTATCAAATACATCTAATTTTCTTTTTTTCCAAAATCTTTTTTAATTCATTAATAGTATATTAAACCATGTTAAATCAATGTAAAGGTCATAGGTATCATGTCTCAAATTGAAACGAAAAAAAAATCAATGGTTTGGATCATAATAGTTATCGTGGTAGTATCTGGATTAGGAATAGGATTGCTTGTTTTCTTTAATCCATCTTCTACTTTACATAAAGATGAAAAAAGTGATAAACTCGCTCCTCCTGAAGATCCTCCTTTACCAAACGAGGCAAATTTTAACATATTGAGAATTGTAGATAGATCTGGTCTATCTTCTCATGTAGGCGGAAGCCCTTTTGTAATTAGTGTTGATGTCAATAACGATGGTGAAACAATGGCAACCGCTGTTAGGGTAGAATTGAATTTTAATAATTACATAGGCGTGACAAGTAATAGTTCTGCCATTCAAGTTTTAAATGCTGGTCAAATAAAAAATTTCAATTTTCTAATTACTCCGGAGTTATCTATAATATCTGGAACTTTGACGATAAATGCTATCGTTACCGGGTTTGATTACGTGACAACGAGATTGAGAACTGCTCACACGACAAGCGAGAATGCTCGCGATATTGTATTGATTGCTTATGTTGATCCTAAAGTTGTGCGAATGGACGAAACAACCGTTTTTAGACCATTTACTATGGCAGAGGAAAATGGTAAGGTCTTGTATATGCTTAGCTCTGATGCTGGTGCTTTGAGTATTTATTCTTGCAATAATAATACATATACCGCTCTTGATTATAACTTCAAATTCAAGCCGCTTCTAACTGAAACTCAAATTGCATCTTGGCTTGGTGTTCCTTCGCTATATGATTATAATGGAATTCCAAATATATTTTATGGATTGAATCCAGGAAAAACTCGATTCAATGTCATTGCTAAAGTACGTGCTTCTTTTGCCGGTAACAACATTGGTGGAAGCGTATGGAGATTATTTGCTGAATATGCAGATATCCGTCCTACCTTGTCTTGTGTAAAATCATTACTTACTGGTTTATCTTTACAATTTGAAATTCCAGTATGGGCAATTCAACCCGGAACGGTCTTACCTTGATCTAATGAATTTTTTTTATCCAAGTACCTTTTTCTTTTTTTATGAACAATATATAATGTTTCTTGTATTGTTCGAGAAATTTGATAGTAGCACGGGTTCCGTTGCTGACACCATTCCAAAATCCGATAGCTTTAGTGCATTCTTTTACCATATCTTCACTACAGAGGATGCCAGCTGCCTTTCCAAGCTTGTTCCAATCTGGTTTATACAATTTAACTTCTAATCCTTTCATTTTAGCGTGATTCCCAGCTGTCCTATCAACACCTATAGCATCTCCCTCGATGATAATGATGTCTTTTCTATCACCGATGATCTTATTTAACATTTCATTGATAAAAGCATCATCGTTTATCGATCTGCTTCCAAAAACGAGTAATTTTATCAAGTAATATCAAGAAATTCAAAAAATAAAAATTTAAAAGTTTTTGCATTAAAGTCTCGTTCTTGCACCACTGTAATTCTTGCGTGTTTCTTTCACGTAACCTGAACTAGAATACGATGTTTTTGCACCGGAACGTTTCTTTTTACGTTTTTTACCGATTCCGTTTGTAGGTTTCTGTGGTTCTCTTCTTCTTGACACGAAAATAGCAATTAAAAGAAAACCGATCATACCACCACCTAAAATCAACAACCAGAATCCAGGAGATACTAGATATAATGCCCAATTAAAACCTTCATCGCCACCGTTTCCCCCGTTGCCTCCATTACCATCTCCGTTTGAAGGCTCCGGTAAAATATTTATACTGAAATCTCTCTGGTAAATTTTTGTATTGTTTCTAACGATGGTAACGTTGAACGTGATATAATCCACGGATGCATAAGTTGGAACATAAAACCCAAACGTGAAATTGTTAACGTTTGCATAATTCGTTGTTTGACTGTATTCTTCCACGATGATGGTCACGTTTGCTATGAATGTCATGTTACCGTTGATGTGAACTGTTGAATCTTTATAGACAAACGGTTCATATGAAATTGATATCGTTTCATATACAACTACTGGTAGAGTTATTTGCACGATGAAAGATATTTTTTTATACAAGGTAGCGTTTGGATAATATATTTTAACAGTATAATTAACGTTACCAAGAGTATCACTGGGTACAGTAAAGTAGTGTGTCGTGTTACCGATATAGAACGTGTAATTGATGAAAACGTTGTTCCTGGTAATATTAAATCCAAATCCTTGTGAATTCAACGTTGAAATGGATATAACGCTGTGATTGGTCTGCAAGACAAATGACGGGTATGATATCGAAAAACTTGGTCTTGTATAATCTATGAAAATGATCTGCGTGATAACAGAAACATTGACAAATTCCACTAGCAATGAATAATTCTTGTAAAAACTATTGTTTGCATAGAAGAATTGAAGCACGATATTATATTTAATGATAGACGAAGATACAATGCTATGATTAACAGATGTCGGGTTCGTATATGTATTGTTCAATGTTCCATTTGCATACAAATTAAACTTTGATGTGTATATAGAAGTAATATTTATCCAGGAATTGTTATTGATGTATTGCTTTGGACTGTATGATATCGTGATTCCTGGATTGTTGATATAAGTGGTGATCGAAGTCACGTTTATGAATTTCACGAATACCGTGAAGTTCTTGAAAAATGTCGTGTTCAAGTAAAATGTTTCGACCACGATTGTGAATGATTGGATCGAGCTTGAATTGATGCTAAAGTTAATGCTGATCGGGTTATTATAAGTGCTATTCAACGTTCCGTTGATATACAGATTGATTTTTGACAAGTATGAACATGTCATGTTTACCCACAATACTTTGTCGATGTATTGCTGTCCTTGATATACCAGATTGATAATAGGATTATTAATATAGGTAATGATCGATGTCACGTTCATATATTTAACAAGAACCGTGAAATTTTTGAAGAAACTAACATTGGAATAAAATGTCTCTATCACAACTTCAAAAATTTGTAACGTGCTTGAATTAACGCTGAAGTTGATGCTGGTAGGGTAATTGTACGTGTTATTCAATGTTCCGTTGATATACATCTTTATTTTGGAAATGTATAATGCCGTGATATTGATCCATGCTATCTTGTTAAAATATTGTTGACTTTGATATGCTATGGTAATTTGTGGATTGTAAACATAAACAATGCTAGGGTTCACGAATTTTACCGAGAGAGAATGATTATTGTAAAAGCTATTGTTTGAATAAAAAAATTCAAGCACGATGCTGAAGGTTTTGGGATTGCTCGAAGTCAAGCTGAAATTGACAGAAACCGGGTTGTTGAACGTGGAATTCAATGTTCCATTGATGTATATTTTTACTTTCGAGACGCGTGATGTCGTGATGTTGATCCACGATGTCTTGTTCACGTATTGCTGGCTCTGGTATGACACGATCACGTCTGGATTGTAAATATAAACTGTATTAATGATCGGTAGATAAAATTTAGTCGAGAACGTGATATTTTTGAAGAATGTTGCATTCGAGTAATAAAACTGAAGCACCACGTTAAACGTCTTGATCGTCGTTGAATTTAAGCCGTATTTCACGATTGTAGGACTCGTGTAAGTTGCTGTTAGTGAATTATTGATGTATAATTTCATCGTGGATACATATCTACAAGAAATATTGATCCAAGCCGTGTTATTCACGTATTCCTTGCTCAGGTGAGACACGTCGATGATAGGATTGTTGATATATTGGACATTGGATGCATATGCTACGACAAACGATTTGTTCTTGAAATTGATATTACCAGCTTGATCCTTTGCATACACGTAGAAATTGTAACTCCCGTTGCTGTAATAATTCATGAAACTGAATAATTGATTGTTACCATTCGGCACTTGAACGGTATTAAATCCGTTGAAAAATTGTCCATATGTATCGTTCAAGTAAGCATCGGATATCATCGTTGAAACATTGATAGGAATGGTATTATTGAGCACTAGCGGCGAAATTGCAAGATTATTAATTACTGGTTTTGTATTGTCAATGATGATATATTTCTGGTCTGTATAATTCACGTTATTTACACCAGTTACTTTTGCAGTTAAATTATAAATACCATCGACGTGAGCACTTGAATTCAAGGCATATGTATCGATCAACTTGTAATTATCAACGGTTATTGCTGGCGTGCTTGATCCAAAATAGATGTAAAAATAACTCGTGGTCACCGTGAATTGATGTCCGTTATTATCTTCGATAAGAATTCGCATGTCAAGCGTATATGTTCTCGTGTTGAAACACCTGGCTGAATTGAACGTGACATTACCAGTATTTACGCCATTGATGAGCGCGGTGACAGATATCCAAGCACCGGAACTATAATTATATACTTCTATACCGGATGGTGCTATGATCGGAGGATTATTTGCAGCAATCGTGATCGAATAAGCAATCCTGGTGAAGTTAACTGTTGAATAATCGACCGGCAAGGAGTATGGAGAGAAATAAACTTCAAATCTTGCCCTTCTTCTACCGGTAACCGCTTGCGAATTCAAGAAATACGTGTTCGCGTCGTTGAAATCAAACGCGTACTTGGTTCCAACTTCGCCGGTGCCATAAACAAGGGTAAAATAGCTAGATTTCCAATTTCCCTTGACATATTTAACGGGCGTAGAAATAGAATTTAGTAAAGAACCGTTTAACAATAACTGGTATTTCTTATATGTCACGTTTGAATACACGTTGATATTCTTGATACCAGAAATATATTGCGGGCAATCGATGATGACATTATTGTATCCAGACGTGTTGATGAAGGAAGCTGAAGCATAATAGATGGTGCTCGTTTCTAGGAGAATTACGAAAGCAAGAACCAAGCTTATCATTTTTCTTGTCTTGAACATGTGCAATCACGATAATGTTTAAATAATGAAATAGGACAACTAATAATAATGCTTTGTGTTTTAGTGGTTGTGAAAAGTTTAAATATTAGTAATTATATATTTCTATTATACTTTGATATAAACTAAAGGTGAAAAAAAACGAAATCGTATTGGCATGATGGAGAATATCTCTCCGCGTGGATGCTCTCTGCATCAGACGATGAAAGAAAGAAAATGGAAGATCTACACCTTGTACACTACGTTAACGGTTGGGGTGATGAACTCGATAGTAAATTCGTGAAGTCACTTGGTCTGGAAAAATCTCGTGAATTCACGATCCATGAAGCGGAAGCTTATGCCAAGCCATTGATAGAGGCAAAAGCAAAGGCTTGTGCTGAACGGGAAGCAAAAAAGAAGTCATCGGATGCTGCGAAATTTTTAGAAGCAAAGCAAACTGGAAAGCCCGTCGTATTGAAGCAATGGTCTGAGGAATGCAACGATCCTTCTGAGGAATGCAACGTGGACAATCTCACGATGGTTGCAATGCCAGATGGGACTACAAAAACCACGCGGAACCATACGTGGTAATAAAAATCAAACTATTTTTTTTCTTAAAAAACTTTTATAAACAAATCATTTCTCTTTTTACTTACTATGTTCAATGCCGGGAATCTCGTTAGAAAAAAGGAGATCATTTTACACATCCTTCAAAATGAACATGTCTTGATTCACGGCAAGGAAGGCACGGGAAAAACATCGTTCATCAAGGGATTGAAGTTTAAAAATGTTTCCGTGCATCATTTCGAGAAATATACAAACGTGGATTTTAAATCAAGCAAATTCATAGCTATTTTCTATATTAAAAACGTGTTCTTGCAAAAGAGAATTATCGTACTTGATAGTTTTGATACCATAGACATAAAAAATCAAAAAATAATAAGTGAATATATCAAGAAAAGCATGTTTCCCGTTGTGATTATTTGTAATGATTTGAATAAAATAATCGATTCGATAAAAAATATCGTGCATATATTTCAATTTGAAACTATTTCTTTTGACGATTTCAAGAAACTGATACAGTATTGGAAAAATAATAGTGTCATCAAGATTGAAAAAGATTTAAATAATCTCTTTAGAATTTTTGATGGTGATATACGACGGTTGATGAATAACTATATGGTCTATGAAAATCAAATTTCAGCATCGAATAATGAAATATCTGCAAAGAAATTAGCTGTTATGATAATGAACGTCAAGAACGATGCTGAAATATTCAAGATTTTGAAAGAGAACACGTACAAAATAAAAACAATAATTGAATATATAAACGTGAGTTTGTATTCTTTTTATTCTTCACTGAAAAAAATAGAAACTGCATCAAATATATTATCGTTTATCAACACGATTATTTTTGAATCATCCAATACGGATTATATCATCGGGTTGTTATTGACATTGCCAGAAAGGGATTATGCCGGAAGAATGAGTTTTGTCAATGTAAATGTGAAAAAAGAAGAAATCGAGGTCGAAAGTGAATGAAAAGCGTCATGGATTTCAACATCGTTTTAAATGCAAAAAAACCATTCAATTTCATAAGGATGTTTCAAATTGGTCAAAATCCAAGAGGGTACAAGAAAATAAAGATTGAATGCTGTGCAACTTGCTGGTTTTGCTTGTCTGATCCGTCAGGTTGTCATTATTGTAAATTATGCATAGATTTTATGGATTTTGAAGTCGGTATAATTAATTTCACGCTAGTTAGTTGTTTTGGTAAATGCGATCATTATAAAAAAGAATTCAGTGATGACTTATTGTAAAAAAGGATGAAATGCCGTGGACTGAGCAATTCAGGCCACACGAGTTGAAAGATGTCATTGGAAATAAGACGAGGATCAAGGAATTAGAAGAGACGATAAATGGGAAGTCTTGTCCTCATATTCTCTTAAATGGAATTCACGGTACTGGTAAAACGACTGTTTCTGCAATAGTAGCAAAAAAAATAACCTCTGAAAAAACCGTTTTCGATGCAAATAATATCAAAATCATCAAAGGAACGAAAGAGGGGGTCGTTGAATTGCTCAGAACGACCATCGATAGGTTCACTTCGTTTAACATGACCGGTAATAGAAAAGTTATCATTATTGAAGAAGCAGACGATGCATCAACTAAATTCCAGAAAGCATTACGAAATGATATGGAAGAATGGTCACGAAAAGGAATTGTTGCTATTTTGAATTGCAACTACAAGGAAGATATTGAACCGGCAATTGTTAATCGTTGCTTTGTTGTCGATTTTTACCAGCTTCCGGATGAAGATATGATCCCACTAATTGATCGTGTGAAGATAGTAAAAAAACTTGAAATAACAGATGACGGTTTCAAGGCGTTGCTGCGAGAAGCAAATGGTATTCCACGAACACTCGTGACCTTAATGCAAGTTGCAAGCGCGAATGGCAGTGTTCCAATATCAGCAGCACGTGTTCTTCAAACTAGTGAAAGCGATTCAAATTTGATTTTGCCTATCATTAGATTTGCTATGTCCGGTAAATATCTCGAAGCATTGACCGAAACTGGAAAATTGTTGAATAAATCCACGTTTCATGAAAGAGAAATTGTTAAAATGATATTCGAGCATTTCTTGAAAAAAGAATTGAGCAAGAAACGAGACATTGACAAGGAAATAAAAAGGATCATCATCCGGGCATGTGCTGAAACAGATTTTAGAATCAAGAAAGGTGCAGCTCCACTCATTCAAATAGGGTATCTATTTACGGAATTGTTTATCGCGTGGAAAACTCTTCTCAATCTCGATCCTGAAGTTGTTAAGAAATAATAGATAGAGTAGTTGATTCAAAATAATGAATATGAAAGCAGTTTACTTCGATAAATACAATAAATTTCAAGAATATGTTTTTTATTTAGGTTATAAAGTTCTCGATAAAAAGATTCAAGAATCTGTTTGTGGATCTTGCCATCATCAAAAAGATACTCACCGGATGAATTGCATCGAATGTTGCCCGATACGAAAGGCATTGAATTTGCTTGAAGAAAAAAAGCAAAGAGAAAGTATTATTTTCAAGCTGGTTGGTGAATTGAAATCAGATATCAAATCGATAATCAAAAAAATAAAATAGAAGCATCATGAACATTAACACAATTGAACAAATGATCAATGATTACAAGGATATCGTCACGCTTCTTCGTGACAAAACGCGTAGAAAAAAAGAATTTTTGAAATTAACGGGAATGTCAAGAACAACGTTGTTCGAACGACTTCACGATTTGATGAAAAGAGGAATTGTTAAACAGTGTTATGAAATAACCATGATATACAAATACGCAAAGATAGAATACTCGTTGAAAAAAATATATAAACATTATTCCATCATATCATCAATAGATGACGTTTTTTGTAAAAGACCTTTTTGTAAAAAGAAATTATTATTATTGGGAAACGTAGATTTAACTCGACAATATGAATCTTTGCATCCTTATTCAGACGTTGAAAAATTTCTTATTCCTTTGTTTCAAAGTGCAAAATCTGTAACGTTTATTACAGACCGTGATAAAAGATATGCAGAAGTCACGAAAAATTGGATAGAAGATAACTTGAATATCTCAAAATTTACCATTGTATTCATCAATGGTGATGACTTAATAAAAAACAAGATAAATGAAATAAAACAATTGTATAACAATCTCTCCTTTTTTTCATACAATATCTTGATAGAAAATGAGGTTGAAGTCATAAAAAATTTACGGTTTCTTGAAAATCAAGGAAAATCGACAGAACGAATAAAAAATGATCCTATCGTGAACAATTTTCATGATTTGATACACATGTTTCACGCGAGACAAGAATTCAAGATATTAATGTTCGTACACGAATCTTTTTTGAAAGAACACGTCTTACTCACGAAGTGAACTACCACCGACTATATCGATCCTTGCCGCAATTCATCCCCCGATTAAAATCGGGGGTCTTCTTGCGGTCTTTTATAAACATTGAAATGTATTAAAAAATAATTTTTTTTCAAAGAAGATACCGTATAGAATGTCCTTTTGGAACGATTGAACTCTTCGTATCGATCTCGAAAGGTATTTTCGTGTTTGTGAAGAATTCTTTAAGGAGATTAAACACTATGATTGGATGCCAAGTAATAACTTTATTAGAACCATCCGGTAACTGTTCATATACTCTAGATGGAAATTCATAAGAATTACCAGGTAAAGTATAATCATTTTTACTTTTTATTTCAGTATAATCAACTAAAACGTATATTTCACAACTTTCCACTTCTAATTTAATTCCTTTCTCAGTAAAAATGACAGATTTTATTTTCTTTAGAGGAATCATAGTTCTTCCCAATCGAATGATAATTTCACTGCAAATCTTTCCAGTTGATGACATGATAATAACTTACGATTTAAGCATTCAAAAAGTTTATTATCTGAATGAGCAATATTTCTACAACAAGTTCAAGTTGATCTGAAATGGCAAAAAAACCTACATCAATATCTCTTTCTTCTGCATCTGAAAGAAAGATAAAAGCAAACGTTACCATCGATTGTTCCGGTGATCCAGCTGGTCGTTTTGTCGCATCCAATGAAAAATTTTCCGGTAGAGTTGATGAGAAAGATCCGACAAGTGACGTGACCGGCCCGCAAATTTGGCGAAATAAGGTGTATTATTGCAAGTCACCGAACACGAAAGCTCGTCTCGGTGCATCCGTCAAGTATTTCTTGAATCTCACGGATGAAGAATTGATGAAATATATCGAAGATTACGACATCGACCAGCTCTACACGCTAATAAAACGCGCTGAATCGAAACAGCAGAAAGTTGAAGGAGAAAGCGCACTGGCATACGCGAGACTGGTAAAAGCAGCGAAAGAATCTATCAAGGAATATGAAAAAACAGTAACGAAAGGAAAGCATAAAGGTATCTACATTGAACCGAAAATGAAAACTGTTAAATCTGGCGTGAAAAAAGCTGTTACATTTTCTTCAGGAATGGAAGATATAAATTTGTAATTTTTGTTTTTTATCGAAGGTGTAAATGCTTGTCTTGCGAAACAGAGTTCTTGCAAAAGCTTGTTGCTAGTTTGAAAGAATTGCGACAAAAATATCCAGGTGCTCATATCATTACTAAGTTAGAATCGGACTCGATATCATGGGGTTCAAAATATAAATATGCGTGGTATGAAGATGTTAACGGAATAGAATTTTTTGTTGCATCGATGAAAAAAAAAGACTGGTATATAAATTCAAAGAATTCTGACGCGTTGTTGAAATTTTCAAGAAAATATTTCAAGTACATGCAAGATGACGTTGAACCGGAACACGATTGAATTTTTTTTTAATTTTTCATAAAACAGCTTTAAATGTCTTCCTTTTGTTTTAAACGCATGAACCGCGTGATCACGATAGACCATCGAGAACCAAAAAAGATCATCGAATATTTCATGAAACTAAAGTCTAAATATGAATCTCTCGAAGATATCACGATTGAAGTCAAACAAATGAAAGTGAGTGATATCGAATACGAAGACGATGAACGCGTGATTCTTGCCGAACGCAAGGCTGTTCAAGACGCGCTTGAATCTGTTTATGATTCTCGTTTATACGAGCAACTTGAAAACGTGGAAAATTTTACCATTGAAGGCAAAAAAGTCGTGAAGATCTTGATCATCACGGGAAATCTAACCGATGTCAAGCTCGTCGTTGATAGACTGAGAAAAAAAGGAAAGAACGTTAACAAGTATTCCATACTTGCTCAACTAAATGGCGTGATAAAAGATTTCTTGAAAAAAGGAATAGTGACCATCAATCTCCTGGATGACGCGATGCTTGTTGATTTCATCTTGAAAGTCGTGGAAGACAAGGACTTCGATTACGAGCCGGGAATGCGTTACTTGCATCAGAACAAGAAAACAATCAATAGATTCACGTTATCGCTGATGGCTCTCGTTGACAGGCTTGGAAAGCAAAAAGCACGCATCATTTCAACGTTTTATCACACGTATAAAGAATTACAAGTCACGAATGTCGTGGATTTATCTAACTTGATAAGAAAAGAGTTGAAAAATGGTGAATCGAAGAAACCAATGGAAAAAATTGTTGAATTGTTCACGTATCTTTAAACATAATATTTAAATATTATTGTTTATATTCTAGTATTATGCTAGAACAATTTCTTACCGGTGCAAGATTGCATTCTGAATCCGTTTTAATTGAAATAATTGGTGGTGATAAGCTTACAATGGCAACGAACATAGCTTTATTACAATGTGAATCAAGTAAAAAAAACGTGCGATTTAACTATGGGAAAGACAATTGCAAGCATTTAATCGTGTCAATCGACAATTCTTTTAACGGATATATTGAAGTCTATTTAACATTCTCTTCTAACGATTTAAATTATCTTTATAAAAATAATATTCTTAAAGAAGGCAACATCGTGATTCATTATCCTTTTAATGAACATAGCGAATATAGTAAATTGCTTGAAAATTTTCTGAGGGTGATGGTGAGAAAATTATCATTCGATTTCATTTTATTAGCTGGTAGCACGGTATTTATTTTCAATATGGTTGATTTACGCTTGAGATTCATTCGTTTTGAAGGAAAAACGATAAAAGTTGAAATATTAAAAGGAAATGGAAGAAACATGATAAACGTGATAGAAAATATAAAACGTTATGAATTATATGAAATAATGAAATTGCTCTTCGATCACGTTGAAAAAAATGTCATAAAACACGAGTAAAAATTTCGTGTCATATTTTTTCATGAAAAATCTTTTTAAAACATCGATAGATGCTTGATTATGTACATTTTAAATTGATGATTATGGCAATGTTGAACGAGATCTGGACAATCTTGAAACCAATGCTTGAAGAAAAATTGAAAGATATTGCGAAAATACTAGGTACTGACCCGGATATTAACGAAGTGTTTTTTCAAGATAAATGTATGCTTGTAATGAAATTCGGAATTGGAGTTAGAGAGACATTTATCAGAGCATCGGTTATGGAAAAAATAGATAGTGAAGGAAATACAAGTGGTATGACGATTGAAATCGAAGCTATCAAACAAGGACATATTCTTACCGATCATATCCCATATAATTATACCGGCGATTTCTGGACGGTAGATGTTGAAGAATTGAAGCGAAGAATTGATGATTTTTCACCCACTGACTTTGCATATCGTGATCTGGCTTTCTATTTTTATCGTCCTTTTTAAAGAGTACGATCATCATGACAAATCTTTTTGACCTTTCGATTGTAGTGCCGTCGTTTAACCGTCAATTGCACGCTTTTCGTCAAATGTGGTATTGGTCTAATTTAAATTCTCTTGTGACTATTTACGTGTTAGATGGAACAAGTAGACCTATTATTTCAGAAGCGTTGGAAGGACTAGATAAAAACATACATTATTATCATATGCCTTTTACTATTGAAGAGCGTTTCGGTAAAATTGTCGATTTAATCAACACGAAATATGTTACATTGTTAAGCGATGATGAGTTTTTCATTCCGAGTGCGCTTGAAGAGTGTATCAATAGACTTGAAGAAAAAAACGAATTTGTTGGATGCACGGGTCGGTGCTTGCGTTTTTATGCTTCAAACGCGGGTATCTTGGCATTTCCTATTTATTCAAAAATGAAAAATTACCAGATTATAGACAAAACTGGTGTTGAACGTATGTTTTTTCACATGAACAATCGAAATTGTCAATTGATTTATTGTGTTTATCGAACAGAAGCGTGGAAAAATTGTATGCGTCTTGTTGCATCACAGAAAAGGAAGTTTTCAACGCCATATTTGCTTGAAATCGGTTTTGAATTATCAGCGTGTTATCAAGGTAAAATTATGACCATCGATGATTTGATGCTTTTGAGAAATGCAAAAACACTACCTGTAAATTATGGAAAATGGAATCTTAAAACCCGACTTGGAACATGGGCTAATAAATTTATTAATAGGAACGAAATCGAATTTTTTTTCAGCAATACAGCATCGATCTTATCGAAAATTGACGGTAATGAAACAAGTATTATCAAGAAGGGCATTAAAAAAGCCGTTGCTGCTGAATTTTTCCCGAAACGGAATAAACTTTTGATAGTATTCGATAAAACAAGAAGTTTTGCATTTCGTTATTTTATACCAGTAAAATTAAAAATGAGTATTCAAGGTTGGAAATCCCTACTTGAGATGGCAAAAGAAATGGAAAAAAGTGGCGTGAATGTCAATTTCAGTCAACTCAAACGAGTGACGAATTATATCGGTAATCATGAATTCTCGCGCGGATCTTTCAATTTACTATCTGCATTATTTCATCCGATCTTTGTTGTTTATATGAAAATAAGACATTTAACTGGAATATTGCTGAACAAAAAGAGTTCGAGTAGATGAATCGTGAGGTAAATGGAAAATAAAAATTGGGAAATCTATCTCGTGTTAGTAGTTTGGTCAACTTGGTTTGTACTATTTGGGTTATCAGTTACCGATAATAGGATCGTATATGCAATCGGCCCATCGTGGATAATAACGAGTGTCTTCGTGATGTTGTTTTTGTTCTCGAATTGGATGAAAGGTGTAAAATCGCTGAATAAAAAGGAATCGATTGGATGAATCGTGAGGTAAATAAAAATGGAAAATTGCATGTCTTGGTTGAAAAAAATCAATGTGAAATCAGAATTAATAATTGATAAAATTTTCAATTTGATCAAAAAAAGATTTATTATCTTTATGATAATCGCTTGCGTGGTGTCATTTTGTGTCAGAACGATTTTGTTGCGGGATAGTAATTATATTCTGATCGATGATTGTTATGTTTATCTTAGAAAGGCCGTGGAGATCACGCAAGGTAACTGGATTCCAGTGCGAACTCAAGCTATCGGTTGGTCTGCGGTTTTGGCGTTCTTCTTCATTTTTATTCCAAATATATCCGTTTATCAACAAATGATCATTTCTGTCGTTGTTGCAATCGGTTTTGAAGCCGCTACAATCATTCCAATCGCGCTTTGTTCAAAAAGAATGTTTAAAATAAAGTACAGCGTGATTTCTGTATTGATATACGTCGCGTGGATACCCCGTCGTGAAGAGTTTGGAGCTTCAACGGGTTCAACGGAACCGTTATTCACGTTCCTTTTCGCAATGTGTTTTTATTTCATTTTATTATCACGTGATAAATTTGTATATATTTATGTAGCCATGATAATCGGGGGTTATGCCAGTATAACTAGACCCAACGGAATCGTGATCCTTTTTATTTTGATCGTGTGTCATTTTGTCGTCAAAATAGATAAAGATTGGAAAAAACGCGTCAAGACGATTTTACTTGCATCGACGTTCTTCTTTATTTCATCGTGCCCGTTTCTGATTGAAAGAACGGTAATATTTGGTTCCCCATTTGACTACGGAGCTAATTCCAAATTATTTTTGGATGATTATAATATGGTATGGGCATCAAATATTACTGAAGGATATTCAATCATCGATTATCTTGCAACGCATTCGTTTCAGCAGCTTTTTGATAGATTCGTTCTTAACGGGGTTGTCAAGATCTTGTATCATTTCATCATTTTCGTCATTCCAGCAGTCTTGCTCGTTTTTTTTGTCGTGGGAACGATTAAATCAATGAACAAGAAACGTTTTTTTCTATCGTGTGTTGTCGTGATTTTTGTCTCGTCTTTAGTACCCGTGTATGGTATAATAGGAAGATCACGATATTTAATGGTGCTCGTACCGTTTATAACGATACTATCAACGAGTGGTATCAAATCAGTCATCAAACGTGAAAAAAAACACTCCTCGTTATTGAAAGTATCGATCATCACGACGATTATGATTTCGTTGATATATACGCCAGTATCGAGTCGTTTTTCATCTCGATCTGATATCGAGCAAATAGACGGTATTGAATGGGGTAATAGAATTGGTAACATTAACAATTCTGTTGTAATTTGCACGTATTATGGTGCAACTATGCCGTTAATCGAAGCGAATGATACAGAAGTTTTCAACCGTAGCTTGGGAAATTATTATTCACCATCCAAGAACATTACCGTGCTAGTATCTGGTTATTTCGAGAGTGTGACAGATTATATTATATGGCTTGAATCAGTACGTGCAACCCATATTATCACCGATGAATTATCAAGACAGTATAGACCGTTCACTTCAGATTTGAGCTTGTATTCAGAGTTTACGTTGTGGTATAGTAACTACAATACAACCGATGAATGGAAAGTAAACATCTACGAGTTCAATCAATGATTGAATTTTCGCATCATGGTTTTTCATGAAAAATCTTTTTAAAGTCTTGCTTTTGTTTATAAGTCATGATGCAAGAAACAAACATCGTGTTACCACGCCATTACCCGCAAGCACATCAATACGAAATTCGTCTTCTATTTCAACTAATAATGGATAATATACGAGAAAAAACGAGATCTAATTATCTCGACTCATTTAAATATTATATTTATATGAATCGATATGATATCGAGCAAGAAAGCATCTTGGTCTTGGATGACGAGATCAAGCAAGCATTGAAGATCGTGCTTGATGCAAGTGAGAAACAATTTGTTTTTCATGCTTTCAAAGAGAATGGTAAATTAGGAAAGATATTTCTCTATATGAAATCAAGCGCGTCGAATGATGAAACATTCAATAATCTCTTGTTATTCACGTTTCAAATGTTGTTGTTGATGAAAAAAGATCACGCTTTACCAGAAAGCTTATCGCTTGAAGATTTGGAATTGCTCGCGTATGAGATCAATGAAATGATATTGAAGAAATAAAAAGGTACAGCTTGGGAAACGATCAGGACTAGTGATGAAAAATGATCGAGTACAAGATAGGAGACACGAGAAAGCTTATCAAGGAAATTAAGGATGAATCCATTGATCTAATCGTGACATCTCCCCCGTATTTCAACGTGAAGGATTATAAAATGGAAGATCAGATTGGCTTTGGTCAATCATATGTAAATTACATAGAAGATTTGAATTTTGTTTGGAACGAATGCAGAAGGATATTAAGACCAAACGGAAAGATTTGCATCAATATAAAACCCGTTCCGGTGATAGGTCAAGAACGCTCGCGCATCCTGGATATCATGCGTGACGTGGAAGTATACATGGAATTTATAGGAATGCAATTATCCAACATGTTTATTTGGGATAAGCGAAAGTATAACAATCAAGTTATTTTCGGAAGCTATCCGTACCCACCAAATTTTTATTCTCATTTATCATATGAATACATCAATGTTTTTAGAAAGCCAGGTAAAACAAAAACCGTGAAACAAGAAATAAAGGATAGATCGAAGCTCACGATGCAAGAATGGAAGAAATATTGCATTGATGTCTTTTGGGATATATCACCGGTCATTAAATTTGGAAAAAATGGCGAAATTCGAGGTCACGATGCACCATTCCCGGTTGAAATTCCACGTCGATTGATACGTTTGTTTTCATTCGTTGAAGATATAGTGTTTGATCCTTTTCTCGGATCGGGAACAACGTTAAGTGCTTGCATCCTTGAACAACGAAACGGGATAGGTTTCGAGTTAAATCCAGAGTATGAAGGATTGATCAAGCTTGCAATACGGAATCCCAAAAAACCACCTTCTTATTCTCGTGCAAATTATGTCAATGGTTTCAAGAACTTGTCTGAACTGTTGAAAAAATGACGTGGGTGAACATGAGAGAGAAAGAGAGAGAGTCAATTTTCATATTTTTGATTTTGGAAATAACCGTGCTTTTATTAGGATTAGTCCTTACATATATCAATCTTTATGTATCCATGATTTTAGGCCACGCGGGATTAATTTTGCTCTTTTTTATCATTTTCAAGACGGTTGTAATTATAGAACGTGAAGAAATAGAGCAAATTGTTCAATATTGTAAAGATGAATATGTTTTCGATGAATTAAAAGACGCTAAATCGATCTTTAACGACCCGGTATTGAAAAAACGAGAAAAAAAAACGAGCAGATTCGTCTTCTTGTCAAAAATATTCATTATCGTTACTATAATTACGTTTTTTGTCCGTTTTGATAATTTACTATTTTATTTGATAGTGATATCGATTGATATGCTCGTCATGATAATCAAGATATTTCCATTGATGAATGAAATGGAAAAAATGGATATCATCAAGAATCGACTCAAGCAAATGATAGATATCGATAATCAAGATTAAATAGAAATGTTTTAATTGTTATGAAGCAATTTTATATTTATGTCATCCGGTCGTGGTAGCAGATCACAAGCGAAGAAAAACGAGAAAAGCAATTTCTCGAAATATCTTTTCACTGAAATCGTGATCGTGATAGCAGCTTTCTTCGTAACGTGGTCATTGTGGAATTTATTCAATCTTACTGGATTGCAAGAAAATATAGTAGTGATTGGTATAATTTTAGCAATTTCCTTGACGGTAATCATAATCATGATAGCATTTTCTAGAAGAGTCACGAACGGGAATTGCCGTTAATTTTTATTGGGTACTATCACGATAACCAGCGATAACGGGAACATGTCTTTGCAAGTCATTTTCGCATAGATTTCATTGATCTTCGCGTCGTATTTTTTCACGTTCCACGTTGATTTTGATTGGATGATGATCGCGTTGCGAAACACGTCGAGAAAATTCCTTCCAAAACCTATTACTCTGCCTACTTTCATCGTACAATTATCGAACAATCCAATTTCCATTCTACCAACCTGTTCATTTTCGCCCGGTATCGAGCGAAAATCTGGAGGCACGAGATGATACGTGAAAGGTGCATCACCGCATAAATGTACGTTCGATGAAATATCTCCGGCGTGAAATTTGAAAAGTAGAAATATGACCGGTTGTTCGATATACAATCCGATTTCAATTGCGCCGCGTTCTATCGATTCGATATCATCGTGTCTAGCTCCATCAATGAATATCTTTAACAAGAACGTGTTTTTCATGTAATTAAATTCCGTTTCAAATTCATTTGCCATTTTTCAATCACCATTTTTCATTTTTTTCAATTCTTTTTTACTATTCTTGTTTTCAAGTTGATTTTTCACATTCATCCAGGTGAAATATATAAAAAATAGTATTTAAAGTTTTACTAATAAAAAACTAAGGAAGAGGAATTCACGTGGAACCATGATTATTACATATCGTGAAATTCATCGTGAACGTGAAACGATTGTTCTCTTTCTTTCTCTTCCAGCAAAACATCGTTGTTGATGACCTTGAAAGAAACGATTTGACCGTCGATCAACACCTTTGACTTGAATACCAGGCCTTCACGCTTGACGATTGAATTCAGCAATGACTTTCCACGCGCATAACTCAAGAATTCATCAATTGTCGAGAATTTCATGAATATTTTATCCCGGAATTCTCGTAAATCAATGTCGATGATAGGAACGTGGTGTGACATTTCAAACGTTGTAAATTCCTTATTTTCAAGAAGTGTTCTATTATCTTTCATCAAGGGAACAACAATCTGCATTATTTTAGCGCGTTCGTGTTGTGTAAGCAATCTACCTTGATTGATATCATAGATATCAAAAACGAACAGCTCTTGTCCTTTTAACCGTAACGGGTTACCATTGATACCTTCGCCAGCAATCTCCCCTTGTAATGCAATGTTTTTACCTATTTTCTTCAACAACGATTCAATGTTATATTTCTTGACAATTTTCCAATAGATATTATCATTACCGTCATCTTTCAATTCAAGATTACGACTACAAACACCGAATTGTCCATTATTGAAATAAAAAGTAGCAGAAGTACCGTCAATTTTCTCCGTGACCTCGAATTCCACGTTCTTATATTTCTCGAAGTATTCTGGCAAGTTTTGGAGTCGTTCTTGATCAGTTTTCTTGATAAATCCTGGAAAACCGCCCTTGACAGATCCTTTCATGTTTGCCGGTATCGGAGCTTCGTAGAGTTTGACTTTTAACAAGCTTGTCACGTCGAGTCCTTCGACTAGATCCGTTCCAGATAATTCTGGAAAGGCTGATAGCGATAATAGCAATCCCTGGCTCAACTGGCCCCGCATTTTAACAGTTCGTAATCTAAAGCCTTCCGATTCTGTCAAGATGCCGGTTCCTTCTTCTTCAACGTTCAGCTTTTTATAACTAGATGTTCGCAAGAATTCAAAACGAGGTTCGATAGGAAGGAACGAATCGATCTCGAAATAAACAGCAAGATCGCCCGTCTTGACTTCTCCTTTTTTCACGACTACTTGCCACCCTAATACTTTAGCAAGTTCTATTTTATCTGCATCCTTGATAGATAAAATTTCTTTAACACGTTCCACGTGTACCAATTTTCTTGACATCTTTAATTCAACTCTTATTTTCGATTTTATCGTTTTTTCTTTTTTCTTTCAGAATCCAACACGGGCAATCTGGTCTATCTTGCTCGTGAGGTCTTGGATATTCTTCACATCGTTTCAAATCTTGAGGTCTACCATCAATTGCTTGCCCGCATAATCTACAAGGATTTGTTTTGTAGTCAGTTCTTTCAACGAAATTTTTTTGATAGCTTATTTCTCTTGCAAGCTTTCCCACGAACGTTTCCAGGTCGAATCTATCACGAAAAACAAACTGGAACTTTGGTGACGTGAAATTTTTATCCGACGGTTCATGCAACGAAAGAATATTATCATTTATCTTTATCACGACATCATCACCGTCAATGTCTGAAGCGATCTCGTAACGTCGTATAGAATCGCAATCCCTCACTTGATCTTCCCGTGGTTTTCGTTGTTTCAAATTTTAATCGCCCGGTTTCTTTATTTCAATCCAAATTCGTTATTTAACTCATCAAAATCGATTATACCAAGTTCCTTGTTTATCTTGGAGATTTTTCTCTTCATGATCTTGATATGTATATCTAAATACCAGATGATCAGTATTTTAAACATTTTATCAATATAATCAATAATTTTCATTCAATATCTTTCTTTTCTCATTTTTTCAAGGACTTCATTTATGAAATTTCTATTTTTCTCGTTTTCAACCGTCATACCGTCGATGCTCTTGTCAATCATCTCTTGCTTTGATCTCAGTACATTCCAAATGAGATAATCAATTGAATCTGGAGCGATGCAATAATAAATGTTACAAATGTGATCTTGACCAATTCTATGAACACGGCTTTCTGCCTGGTCGTGTTCACTGGATGTCCAACCGAGTTCACAGAAAATAACCGTACTTGCGGTCTGGAGATTCCCACCTTCGCTACCACCTATTAAAGAACATAAACAAACACCAGTTTTTGAAGCGGTGAATTGATCGACTGCTTCTTGCTTTTCTTTCGTTGTTTTGCCTCCGACGATCTCGAACAATGGAATTTTAGCCTTCGTGATTTCTCTTCGTAAAGCTGCAAGTATTTCCTTGTGATGAGCAAAAACAACTACTTTATCATCATTTTCAACGGTTTCCAAGATAAACTTTACCATCGAATTTAGTTTTCCCCTTGCTGACGATTGCTTGAGCATTTCAATTTGAACGACTGCTTCACCTTCCGTTATCGTTTTCCCGGTCTTTGCCTTTAACCATGCAGAGAAATCGTTCTTAATCGTGTCATATTCTTTTCTATTGTCAAGATCAAATTCCATTTTCATCCTATGACGTGAAGGCAAGAACGGCAAAACGTCTTTTTTCGTTCGTCGTATCATGATACCGGATCGAAGTTTTACTTGCAATTCATCAATGTTCGATGCACCGTCGGTTATGAGATTGCCGTGATTATCGTGAAATGCACCGCAATACTTGAACATGAATAATCCAACGCTTCCAAATTCAGCTTCTTTCTTCAAAAGCTTGATCGTTGTCCATATATCAATTGGCTTGTTAATGATAGGAGTTCCAGTTAAACAGATGACAGAACTTACTTTCCTGCTCAATGTAATGGCTGATATCGTTCTCTTTGCCTTGTAATTCTTGATCTTATGACTTTCATCAAACACGACGCATTTAAATCCCAATTTCATCAATTCATCTATCCAGTAATGCAAGATATCGTAATTGATGAGATATATTTGCTTGTTCAGCGGTAATGAACTTGTTTTTTGTCCTTCGATGTAATGTATATCATTATCTTTCAAATCCATCCACTTTTTTATTTCCCTGAACCAGTTAATCTTGACAAAACCTGGAACAACAACAAGAACCGGTCTCTTCAATGATTGATTATACAAATATACAAGAACTTGAACTGTATTATGAGTCACAATAAAATTATTTGTCACATAAAGATGATCTGGTGCATCTGTCATTATACATTGACATTCCTTTTCTCCAACAAAAGAAATTTTTTTGATTGCTCTTGTCGGCTGATATTTTTCTCTACTATGATATTTTTCAGCTTTTCTTTTCAATCGAAATGGAAAAATTCCATTTGGAAGACATATAATCATTCTATAAGCTGATCCTTGCTTTTTTTCTCCTTTGTATGACCAAGAAGTTTTTCTAACACGTATTCTAGCTGTTCCCCCCAAAGATTGCACTATAAATTTAACATCTTCTATCAATCTTTTCGATACTGATGTATATTCTATTGTATTATCTTTACTAACAGATCCGTCGGTATCAAGAATTCCTTGAAGAATTGCAACACGAATTTCTATCGTGTTGTATAAATAATTATGAGGTATGAATTTGCTTCTTGAATCACAACCTATTAGACCGAGTTTATGAAGTTTAGATGTAAATGAATTTATTTTACCGGTTCTACCACCGGTAATTGTCCAATCATATTCACCATTTTTCTTCATAAATATACCTGCCGGTAAAGTTTTTTCAATCGCTAACTTCAATTCGTTGCTATTCGTTGTGAATCTGACTGTATTATAAACAAAACTACCGTCTCCAAGAAGCAATCCTAATACATATGGATTTATTGAGCATAATTGATCTTTAAAATTAACCGGTTTAACCATAGGTATGAAATTTTTTAAATTGCCATTTTTATGCCTTAAATCGGACATTATTTCAGCAAGACTTTTTATTTTACCAGCAGATCCTCGGAATATTCTAGTTGGCGTGTTAACAAGCCATAAATGCTCATTGCAACATTCTACAAATGATCCGTCAGTAAATTCTACTCGATATACAGATTTTTTACCTTGTGGAAAAATACCGGTTATATTTGAAGTATTTCCTTCAGAATTAATTATTTCATCTCCTACTTCGATATCTTTCATTAATTTCCATCCGTCTGGTGTAAGTATTCTGGAAGTTAATGGCTGAGCTTTACCTAATCCCATCTCGTCAGCAATCAACGCGTTACCTTTCGTTTCCTCCAGGAAAAAAACACCACCTTCTTGATAGGAAAATAAACTGAGCACGGGATCCGGTAGCTTGTACGTGAAATTTGCCGGTGCCGCTGGCATTGAGCTTGCCTTGACAAGATCTTCACGTTTCATTTTCATTTCAATTGAATACTTCGCAATATTCTTGAATTCAGTCTCGAATTCTGGTCTGAAGATGATCCGATACATCTTAAAGAAATGTTGAAAGATGTTAAAATTCGTGTTTGAAGAAATAAAAACTTCCCACGTGTGATCGTTCCAATTGAAGTGATAATTACGGAATTTTTTTTTCAAATCATCATTGAACTTCTCATCATAAGTCACTGTTTTGAAGATGACCTTCCCAGAAACAATTTTTACTGCTCCGAACGGTTTCGTGCTAGCTATTTTTTGGTTCAAGTTAAGATCGAAATTAAAAAACTTTTTAACAAGATGATTAACAGCAAGTATATCAGATTCATTAAAAATTGAAATGGAATTGATACCATCCTTCTCATAATGTCTAGATTTCAACTTTCGCAGTTCCGTGATGAAATCTTGATGATAAGGCGTTTTAAAATAGATTTTATTATCTTTCACTTCGTAAGAGATCGGCATGTCAATATAAGAATATAAAATAAAATATTTAAATCTTTTGGGAAAATGCACAACAAATGAACGCAATCTTTTAATATCAAATATCGATACTATTCAACATCGTTAATATTATTTTAGAACATACTTGTCGTGATCGATTATGTCCAAACAAATAACGGAACCAAACAGGACTAGAAACATAGTCATAGTTAGCGTCGCTATTGCCGGTATTGTTGCTGTAGTTTTAGGCCTCGCGTTTTCCAGCATCTTGAAGATTCCAGGCATAACACATGATAAAGAAAACGTACCAGCTGGTTTTTATCTTGGAGAAAATGAGTCAACTGCCGTGTTTGATGAAAATTGGAAACCACTTCAGAAAAGTACCACGATCACTCCGTGGTTCATTTTTAGTTCTTTTAACGGATCGAAAGAATATTTCATCAACCCGATGAATTACACTGAATTCCAAGTTAATCCACAAGTCAATAACACTTTAAATAATCCGGTCTGGAAAAAATACGGATTGGATTATAATGTTGCTCTTATCTTCGTGAATTCAATGTATAAAATAGGTTATGAAGAGCAAATCACGGAAGGTACAGTTATCTTATTGACAGGTAGTAATGTTTGGAATGTAGGTGTTCCGTATATAATTGTATGCGATCTCCGCAATTTTGACGCGGTAGCAGCGTCAAAATTTTTCACAGTAAAATTTATTTAATTTTATTTCTTTTTTTCAAGCATCATTTCAATATAACGAGATGTCCAGACTTTTTTATTGTCAATTTCAACATCGGATTTGTTGATCATGACTATTTTAGCAATTTTTCTACCTTCAGGTGTTAACCGGTAAAACACGTTCATCCTTCCTTTATTTCTCAGTGATATCTTTGTTTTTTCTAGATAATCGAGTTTCATCATGTCATTGAAAATGCGAAGGATCGTGGTACGCGCGATGCTTGTTCTCGTGCAAATATCTTCCCTGGCGAATATGTTTTTACTCTCATCAAGAAAAGCAATCAAGACTTTTGCTTCGGTCTCGCTGATGTCTTTCATGAAAATTACCTCATTAACTTTTGAACCACCACGCCCTAAAGGGCATGGATTCTTCGTTCATCGACCGTTGCCATCGAAGTGACTAGTCTTGCACGATCTCCAGAAGCGTGACTTTCCGTGGTTCCCACGGTAGATTTGTTGATCTTGATATTTCTTTCCTCGACAAGGATTCTCTTTCCTTCTCGTTTCAAGTTCTTGGCAGCGTTCACGTCCCGGTCGTGGACAAAATTGCAAGATGAGCATTTCCATGACCGTTCATCGAGCGTCAGGTCACTCTTGATGAATCCACACGCGGAACACGTCTTGCTCGACGGGAAGAACCGATCCACGAGTACAAGACTCTTGCCAGTCCATTCCATCTTGTACCCTAACATTCTCACGAATTCCGACCACGAGAAGTCGAGCGTGACAGTCTTGGCAAATCCAGAGTTGAATCGTTTCATCCCTTCGATGTTCAAGTCTTCCAAGATGATCGCGTCGTTCGCGTTCACCAGCTCTCTCGACACCTTATGTTGCCAGTCGTTTCTCGCGTTGCCGATGCGGTCGTAGAAACGTGCGAGTTTCACGCGCGCCTTGTTTCTGTTGATTGAACCCTTCTGTTTTTTTGATACTTGTCGATGCAGACGCTTCAATTTCTGCTCGTTCTTTCGGTAGAACCGTGGGTTATCCATCCGTGCGTTCTCTGACACGACGAACGATGCGAAACTCATGTCGAATGCCGTTATCTTGCTCTCGTCAATTTCTTGAACGGGTTCGATGTTGCTTTCACGTTCAAACGAGATAGACACGAAATACTTGCTGCTCTTGGTTTTCGAGACGGTGACCTTCCGTATCTTCTCGTTAAACGTGCGGTCATCGCGATATTTGAACCACGTGTCGATCTTCGGGAGCTTGATTCTCTTCCGTGCGAAATCGATCTTGGTGTTGCCGTTGATGTTGTTGGTCGTGTACGATTGCTTACCGTGCTTGGACTTGAACGACGGATATCCAACACTCGGCCGTTTTCCTTTCACGCCATCGAAGAAGTTTTGGAACGCTTGGAAAAGGTTGCGGTTCACGTTCTGGAGTGCTTTCGCGTCCACTTCCGAGAGGAATGGAAAGATGATCTTGTATTCATTCTCGGTCTTGTATTTGTAAGAATACAATGCTTCCTTGTCATCCTTCAATTGCTGGTAGACATCGTTAGGGCATCCAAAGGTACGGTTCAAGACGATTTCCTGTTCCGCATTCGGATAGATGCGAAACTGGTACGCGAGGTTATTCATCGTCATCCCTGACCAACCTCCCGCGCTGTCCTTCGATATACTCCTTCAATATATCAATCGAAACGTTTCCCGTCGTGGCAATGAAGTAGGAACCACTCCAAAAATGATCTCCCCAGAGCTTGTCTCGGAGATAATTAGCGTACTTCTCCCGTATGAACCGTGACGAGTTTCCTTTCAAGAGATTGATGATCTTGGTCAATTCTACGTTCGGAGACGTTGAAACAAGAAGATGAACGTGATCGATGCCGCATTCAATTTCCAATATCTCGATCCCATTTTCCTTTGCGATGAAAAGGAGCCGATCTTTCATATCCTCGATAATCCCGATACCGTCTTGAAACACCTTCTGTCGATACTTAACCACGAAGATGAGATGATAGATCAGTGAATACACCCGGTGTTCCTCGCGGGTATAGATTTTCGGGATCGGCATATTATCAGTATCTTAATAAGTACACGATCCTTATTAAAGGTTATCGATGTGCTTTATATCCCCCGCCTAAAGGCGAGGGCTTTACAGCACGCCGGGTAAAAAAAGAAATTTATTGCTTTATCTTGGTGATCGGTTGTACTTTTGCACGGTACGAGCGTTCGAGCACGATCAAGTTGTTTATTTTCGCTATTTCCTTCAGTTTTTCAACATTGTCCTTTGCCTTGTCCATTTCTGCCTTGATCTTAGTATCTATTTCTGCTGGAAAGGTCTTATCGTCAACGCCTTCGATGATCACGCGCTTGTTCAACTCCGGGAAATCGAAGTTTATGGATTTCTTTTGTTGAAGCTCTTCTCCAAGAATTTCAACGATTTCTTGAACAAGCTCGGATTTTTCCGATTTCAACGCGTCAGCTTGCTTGATTTTTTCATCCAGGTCGATGAATTTTCTTGCCTTTTCTTTTATTTTGTTCACGCGTTCCAATTTTACAAGAGCTTCCGGTTTCATTGTCATAATAACCACGTCAAAAGGTTTATTAGAATAACGATCTAATATTCATTTAAACTTGTTTCATAAAATTTCATGGCGAAAAAAAATGTCATCTGATCAAAAATCGTATTATAGACAAATGAAGGAAGATTTTAAAATACTTGATTTCGTGAAAAATTTTCAGAGGGATTTCACATACCATGCGAAAGAAGAATTGAAAAATATAAATGCTTTCATCATCGGTGCAAGAGAAACTGGTCTAGATTTGACGGATCTCGATAGATTGAGAAATTATTGCCTTGAAGATCGAACTCTTGGTATCACGGAACAATGCGAAGAATTCCGTTCATCAAAAAGTGTTTTTCTGTTCGGCGGGCAGAACACGAGATTCTTCTATGGCATTGATGGAAAGATAAAAGAAGTCATGAAAGAAGAAGCGATGAAAATATATGATATTTACGTGGATAAAGCAGTCAAAGCACAGAAACTCGCGTCTGGAAAATTATTCATCACCGTGAAAAAAAAACTAGAGTCGATTTTTTACACGTTTATAAATGGCAAGATGTATAACATTTCCGTGCATGACCCAAAACCGTTATATTATTTCGATGATATTTCTGGTTATGAAAATAACGGTGAATTTAGAAATTTGTTGATAAGAACGGCAATCAATTATTTCTTGAAGGCGATTTACAAGCGCGGGATCGAAGAAGGCGTTTTTAACATGATAGAACAGCAGCAGCTCTTGAATGATTTGAAAGATTATCAACGTGGAAGATTATCATCATTTTCGACTGTTGAAACGAGCATGTATGCAGCATTGAAATATACAATGGAACGTATGCCTTCCATGCTCGAAAAGATAAAAAAGAAATATCCAGCTACGTGAACATTTGAAAAAAGATGAATGAAGTATGTTAATATACGTTCAAGAAAACTCGATAACTCCAGAAGGCCTGAAAGGGCCGCGCTCATACATGAACGCTAAAAGATATGTAGAATTGTACTGGCGTGAAAATCTCTGGCCGCTGCTAAAAAACGGCAAGCACGGTGATGCTATAGGCGAAAATAGATAAATGTATGCTGAAATAATCACGTATCGCGGCAAGAACGATGATGAATACGAACTTGTTAAAAGCGAACTCGCTTTTTTAGGTGACGAATACAAAAATTTTGGCGATAATCCTATACACAAGCGAGATCCTACGGAAGAGGATTGCAAGCAACAGGGTCTTGTTCGCGTTCAACGAAAGAAACCAAAGTACGGTTCACTAAAGCCGTCGCATCGTTGCCAGCAACCACGAAAAAAAAGAGAGTGATTCTATTTTATTTTTTCATATTTATAAATATCTTGTAAAACGTGAAACTTCTTGTCGCTGGAAGAATTGAAAGAAGAGATCGTGAAATGGAAGCGAAAGATGCATTATTACGATACTGGAAAGCACGATAATTCTGCTAAGTTTTGGGAAGCTGATAGAAAAATAGAAGAATTGAAGAAACGCGTCGATGAATTGAAGAAATCACGATGCGAAGAAGAATTCCTGGAAAGATTCTATTACTCGTATACGATATAGAGATATATCGCATATCTATTACATGCTGCAAGAAGCAATCAAATAAACATTCAAGGACAAAAACTTTAAATAAGAAAGCGTGGATGATCATTTATTATGTCGCTCGAAATAAAATTGGATACCATTAGTGAAGAGCAAGCAATGAAGATAGTCAATAAACTCGTGGAAGCCGCGAGCAAGAATAGATACGACTGTTCAACGTGTAATCAATTGATCGATTATTACTTGCACGAAGCAATGACAAAGAGAAAAGAGAATGCAAAGGAAGCTCTTGAATCATTCGTGAGCAATGTTGATGAAGTTATCATTCCCACGCTTGAAGATATCATCCAGGAAATCGATCTTGCCGTCAATGAAATCGCTTGCGGTGCAAAGAAGCACAAGGAGAAAAAATCAGTTCGTGGTTGATATTTTTTTTCTATTTTTTATCCAACTTGATCGAATAGAAATTTTTAAATGCCGGTTGATCGATTGATCAAGCATGGCGAAAAAATATCCAACTTGCCCCGCCGGTACCATTCCTTTTACCCGTCGTAAATCGAAATACAAGAGCAAAAAGGAACTGAGTAACCAAGTTCACGGTTGCAAGAAAGAAACTTGGCTTTCAGATAAATCGTGCGCGAATCGTGATGATAACGATGTCACGGTTACTGGAGATAAAGAAATGGATGATAAGATCAATCGTGCTATCGATTATGTTACCGATAAATCTCTAGATTTATGTTATCGAGTCATTGGAACCCGGGTGATAGGGAAAGATCCGAAAACCGGCAAGAACATCGAGGAAAAGATTTATGAAACAGATAAAAGTGGCAATCCGGTTCTGGAACCATCCGGCCTTTATTTCTGCCGTCGAAACAAGCAAATACTGAGAAAGGACATGCCACAAATGGAAGGATTTGACTTGGATATAGGAGCTATTCAAGACATTGGAAAGCGCGGTATGAAACCTCGTTTGTTTCTCGATTCTATTATCGAGCAAGGCGTGAAAATTAGGGACGGGTACGTTGAAGTCTGCAAGTTGAAATCCACGCAAAAAGAACTCGAGGGCAGCAAAGTTCGTGAAAAGCTCGAAACATTGAAAAATTTGGAAGGAAAGCTGGATAGGTTCAAGACTGAAGAGCTGAAACCTCTGAAAATCGAGTTTGAAAAGAAAACAAAGGATGAATTGATCCAGTATTATGAAAATAACAAGAAAAAACAAAATCTTGGAGATGGCTTGATCGATCCTTCCTGGGATAAAGATAAAATAAAAAACGTGCTGTTAAAGAAACTTTACGATGTTTATTTCGGTTATCTTTTAGAAATTGTATCTCCTATCATCGTTAGCAAGGACGGATACATTCTTGACGGACATCATCGTTGGGCAGCTCTCCTGGCATGGGATTTCAAGGATAAACTCGACAAACCAATCAAAATTCATGTCAAGATCATCAATCTTCCTATTGAAACGATCTTGCAGAAAGCGCACGAATTCAACAAGCAATATTACGCATCTTTAAAAAAATAAATCGAAAAACGAGACAAACCAAAATGATAGACAAACAAATAGGCATAATCGATTTCAATGATTTATGGATGGACTCCCCGAAGTTTGATCGCATCAATATCGAACTTGATCCTGGTACTGAGATAATTTTATCAAACGTCAAACCAGGATTTGAACCAGTTTCAGGAAATAGGCCAGAACAATGGTATCTCATCAAGGATTATGAAGAGGTGCTTAGATTCAATAATAGTGATGAAATTAGACACGCATTCATCACGGTGAAAGGAATTCAATACATTTATTGGAGAAAAGGAAAATATCAAAGTCGTTGCGTTGAAGAAGAATAAACATAAAAAAAAGCAATCTGGTGAAAAAAATGGTATATTACAAGAAAATTGGTGGCGTGGAGTTTGTTACAAGTATGGTAACTCCAGTTTCCCGTGCTGAAGTTGAATCCTTGAAGAAAAAAGAAATCGATGAATGGAAGATATATGTCAAGCAATATCCAAAAGTATCAATGTTTAAATTCAGCATCAGAATATTTCCCGGCAAGGGAAAATATGCTGGAAAGTTTTGGCTTTTTTCAAACAACACAGTTCATAACTTGGGTGAGTTCGAGCGTTGTGTCAATTTGACCCAAGCACAATCAGCGTGCAAGGGAATAATAAAACGGCCTAGAAAGAAGAAATCTGACGAAGAATTTCCGGAAATATCGCTTGCGATGTTTCCACGAAAAAAGATACAGATACAAGTAAAAGAAGACCTTGCAAAGCAATTACTCGATGCTGCATACAAGAATGTCTTGTCTAGATTCGACGCTAGTTATTTCGGTGTTAGTACAGCGAAATTATTCTATTATCCAAATGATGATTTCCCTACTCTCAAGTTTTGGGTTGGTGGTATAGAAGATAGAGCAAAATGGAATGATGAAGGAAACAAGGTAAGGAGATTGGAGCTCCCTTTGCGATATAACGTCGATGTCGATGAATTTTAATAAAAAATCAAGAAATTTAATTTTCCTTTTCGGCATACTTTTTAATGATGCTTGCTGGTATCACGAAAAGATTTAAATTATCCTTGGGTTCTGCTTGATCGATCCAGTCCTTTTCGAGATCACCTTCAAGTCCTAGCTTTTGCATCACGGCAAGCAAGAGATTCTTCGGTGCATCTTCTATAACCCAATACGAGCTTATTGTTGACCAGATCGAATAAATCTTGACGTTTTCACTGTTGTACGAGTAAAAGATTTCATATGTCATGGCATTCACCAATGTAGATATATATTTTAAAATATTTAAATCTTATGGTTAACTATAACAATGTTATTTAAGCAGTTCAGCGATGATATAATCATGGGAAAGAAAAAAGAAGAACGCGTCTGTGGCATCATTAGAGATGAAGAAACTCGTGATTTGTTGCATTATTTAGAAAAGAAAGTCGAAAAAAACGAATTTGATAAAGACGTTTACGATGAAATCATCGGTGTCGTAGCAAAAACTCCAGTAGATAGACAGATTAGAACATTGCTCGATATATTGAACGACCTGGAAGATTAAAGAAAAAAAAGTATTTTTTTACTCGCTGCCAGTTTTTATCTTGAATTCCATATCAAAGAATACCGTGTCTCCCGGCATTTCATTGAGCATTTCAAGAGCTCGATCAGCAATCGCGCTATCCGGAATCATTTTCGCAAGCATTCCTTGAAGCAATTTTTTCTTGATACACATTGAACCATTTACATCGATAGATTTGCCTATCCATTCTGCATTCATTTTCATATAGGGCATGACGGCGCATTTTTTCTTGGATTCTGCCATGTAAATCAACCTTTTTGAATCGATCACGAGTTTCAAGTGACTGAAAGAACATCGATTCGTGGTGATTTAAACTTTTCTCGAAAAATAATTCATATAGCTTTTATCTGCTTGGTTTTAGGCATTTTTACAGCAGAATGCACACGTTTCAATATATCACTTTCGTATGCCTTGTCTATCTCGAAACAAAGATAATCGATTCCTTGCTCGATGCAAGCTTGTATCGTGGTTCCTGATCCGACAAACGGATCAAGCACAGTCCTTGGCTTGATACGAGATAGTAATATTCGCCACAATTGAATAGCTTTTGGTGAAGCGTGTTCTATTCCCAACCGTTTCGTTTCTTCGCTCCCAAGTTGTGTTGTTATGACGCTATTCTTGAATTCAAAAGGTCTGAACTTTCCATAGCATAAAATATATTCGTGTTTCAAGAAACGAATTGAATGCGTGAAACCGACGCAATCTGGCTTGTAATGTATCAAGATTTCTTTAGGTTCTTCTATTTTTATCCACGTGCAAAAATTCGATGTGCCCGGAGTAAAAACGATCTTCGTGCAAACGCGTTTTACCTCGGTAAACCACGCCTTACAGAAGTTTTCGTAATCTGCTATCACATCATCGTATTTTTTTTTCTTATCATAGAAATTGTAATTTGCTTTTCTTGCACCAGGCGTAATTCTCATTCTATCGGCACCGAGACAACCAACATCGACGTTATACGGGGGATCGGTCAAGCATAAGTCGAATGAATTGTTTGGAATTTTTTTCAATGCTTCAAGAGCATCTTCAAAATAGTAACGATTTAACTCGTAATCCCCTATTTTGACGATCATTTCAATCCAGCTTCTTCAACTCTTTTTTCAACGCGCCGCGTATTTCACTCAAGGAAATGGAATCGATGGTCATCAAGTCCTGATCGAAAAGAACGATCAATTCTTCTTTTGCCGTGAGCACGATGAGACAAGTGTAAAATTCACATTCTATTGGTCTAGAACCTAAACCAACACGTGTTATATTTCCTGATAAATGAAGATCGATCATTTTTTCCGGGAATTTATAATCTCCAAAACGCATATTCATGATTCCCTTGATATAATTGATATATTTCTTGATCTCTGCTTTCTTGTCGATGAACATTCACGCCACCAGGTTGTCAAATCCAAAGATGCACGTTATCGCTTTCTTGACACGTTCTTTCTTGTCAAGATCCGTGAACTTGCTTGCTATTTCAAGCAGTTTATCCATTAAAATCTTGTCCACATTGTCAACCGGGAAATCTTCGTATTCTTCCGATGCAAGATCAAAAATATGACGCGTTATTTTTTTAACATTTCTCACCTTCTTGCAAAAAATCCGGTCTACTCCTCTTCTGTCCTTGAACGTGGATAGCACGATGATTTCACACGGGGGAATAGCAACAATGCTCTTTTTACTAGTAGTAATTTGTAAATTAGTGAAATATCCTTGCTCCTGAACCTTTTGTAACTTGTCGTTATCCATGCACACTTCGATTTTAAATCCCATTCTAATCCATTCTTCAAATTCTTCCTCAGCTTCTTGAATGGGTACATCTTCAATATCCCATAAATAACCACTTGACGCGGAGACGAATTGAAAATTCATCACGTATCTATTTAGATGAGACATTTGACCGTTCATCTCGAATCGAACAATTCTTTATTTTCCATGACGATAGCTTCTATTTTCTCGAATTTCGAGTCAGAATCAGATTTCAAGAGCTGAATCACTTGCTCGATGACATCGATCTTTTGCATGATCATCAAGAATTTCTTAAATGCTTCTTCCGGATCACCTACCCGCAATTCCTTGAACGCCATGATCGCGTTCTCGAAGGTCGTAGAATCTTTACCTTGAATCATCGATTTCGGTATCTCGTCTGGTTTTTTCAATGCTTCTATTAATATCGGTTCGTAAATGCGTCGATCCACGCGTTTCATGATGAAATCGATCAAGAATGCCGATAGATCAAACTTGAATGATTCATCGAGCAGCGGTTTCATTTGTTTCCATTGATCCGGCGAAATGATTTGCTGGATTTTTGATTCGACATCATCTAACATGTTCGTCAATATAGATATATAATTCAAAGTATTAAAAGATATTGGTAATACAATTGTATTACTTCTGTATTACATTTGCCATACTAAAGGAAAATAACGATAATTGCAACCTGGTTTTTTTTAATTCTTCTATCAATTTTATCGTGCATGAAAGTATCCTTGAATTGAACAAAAAAACACAAGCTTTAAATAATCTTGTTTCGATAATACAATCATCATTCAAGCATCGAATTCACGATTAATATTTGATGTATAATAGAATGATCACACATGCATAAAGTGAGTTGTAAAAATGGCAAAGAAAAACACTTTCGCTTGGAAACCAACGCGGGATTTAATGAAGTCCGTCGGAGCTCTCATCGTTGCGCGAGATGCCGTTGATTTCTTGAACAATTATATGGCTGACAACGCAAAAGCACTTGTTTCTGATGCTCTCAAGCTCACGCATCACAGCAAGCGTCAAAAGCTCACCCGTGACGATCTTGAACTAGTTGCTAAATTAAAGTAAAAAAATATCTCTTTTTTCTTTTTTTGCGATACGTTTTTATAAATGTTCGTGATTGTTACATGTAATCACGAAATTGCAAGATGTGAGTTGTAAAAATGCCAAGATCAGGAGTAATTAAAACAATAAAAGAAACGAGAAGTGCTTGTCTCATTCAAACGGATGAACTTCCAAATTACTATGCTTTTCGTGTTAGAGATCCGGAAATTTTTTTGAAAGGGAAAGAAGATTGGGCTTCGCGTCCCGGATGGTCTATACCAATCACTGAATCCGTTAGCAAGGGTTCTTACATCGTGACCGCTCGTTTGAAAGAAGGCAACCACGATTGGAAGGCTCAGTCAGTGCGGATCTTGAAGAAAGGAAAGACACTGGAACAAGCCAGGAAATTAGCTCTCCAGATCATAGAAAAATTGGAACGCCGAAACTGCTAGATTTCATCTCGCACGACGTTCAACGCGTTCATCAAATTCTTTGTAACACATGCACACTTCGTTTTTGGTTCCTTTTTCTTAATAATTATTCATTCACGGTTTTCTTTCATTCTTTCGAGTTTTTGTTGCATATCGAGTATTTCTAGCTCTAAATCTTCGATTCTAAATATTTTTCGGTGCTTTCCTACCATTAGATGGACGTAGGACGTGAATATTAATATAAAAGCCAATAATATCAAGGGAATTGCCAAAAACATGGTATTTATGAACGGCATGTGGAAAATGTAAAGCATGGTAAGAAATGCAAAGCAATACAAACTGGTCATGATCGTCCAAAATGCCCGAACCCTCCATTTTTCCCATTTCTCTGCCTCATCGAAGAACCGGCACGAAAATTCCTTTCCTTCCACCACGATTTTTCCACCGACATCCGCTCGTGCTTTTTGCACGATTTCTTTGAACGTTAACTCGACCCCGTCCACGATATAGAGGTTCGGGGTAGGTTCGACAATCGATTTCTTATACCATTCCTTGATTTGTTGTTTCATGGTTTTTCACGATTTTATGTCCGTGTTGAACTACCACGTCCTAAAGGGCGTGGATTCTTCTTTCATCGATCATTGCCCTTGAATTGACGGGTCTTACATGGTCTCCATTCATCCACGGCCTAAAGGCCGTGGCTTTCTGGCGAGTCATGGTAAAATGATCCTTATCTTTCTAGATTCTTTAAAAGTTTTTCTATCATATGCAATTTTTTTGAGAAAAAATCTAATGCCTTTCTCCAAGTTATCGTGAAAGCACGTGGTTTCCCAACCAGTACCATCGTTCTGGAATCGATTATATGTCACACAACCGTTCGGTTCTAAATGGAGAACGTGCTTATGCTGCACGATTCCTTCTGCTTTCTCAGACCAAGTTGTTTCCAGGATTATGTCCAAATTCATTCACCTCACGAATTAAGATAGGATTCAAAATCGAATGATGCGTTTAAATGTTTTTTGTACAAGGCAATTAACCACGATTTCTGCTTCGGGCTGAGAGCCTTTCGTTGGATCGTTTTATATTTCAAGACATCGCCCGTGAAATTCTTTGCATTCCCGGTTTCGATTTCGCTGATCTTCTTCACGATTGCAAGGGCGATGTCAAGGTTTTTATCGACTTGTTGCGGTTGCGGTTTCTTCGTTCGTTCTATAAGAAGATTTACCAGAGATCGTTGTTTTGGTGTCCAATCCCGCTTGCGTTCAAACCAATTCAGCAAGCTGTGTTTTGTTTCGTTGTTGAATGAATCGGTAAAACTGGCATTTTTTAATGCGATGAAATCCGGATCTTTCAAGTATTTGAGCTTTGCTTGCTCGACACGTCTTTTTGTCGCTTCCTTTTCTCGTGTTTGTCGCAAGGCAATCGCACTCGCAAGCAATTCACGAACGAATTTAAGGTATCTCTCTTGCTCTTCTTTCGCTGGAAGCTTGTCGAAATCAATTGTCATGTTACTCTTCGCAAGAATTTCCTTGATTTCGATCCAGTAACCATCCTTATCAATGTTCCAGAATTTTTCACCTATCTTGATTAACATAGGTGTTATCTCTTGTGGTTCCAGGTTTTGCCACTTCCGGAACAGATAAACTTTCCACTGGCAATCGCCACCGAGTTCAACTTGATCTCCGGTTATGGAATTTACAAAAATATATCCGTATCTAATCGGATGTCTCTCAGCGCATTGGCCAGCACCAAATTCACCATGATCTTCTTCATGGCTGAATTCAAAGTTTGGATCGTGCGCCACTTCAATGGAAGCATCGACTCTGATTTTTTTGTTTGGCATGATCTTTCACCATGTTATATGACGCGTACTAAATATTTAAATATTTTGGTGTATAATGCCCGATCTATTAACGATCAATTTATAACCTCGTTCGTGGTAAGATCAATCAATCATTGAAGAGCGATCATTTATGGTAAAATGACCACAACAACGGAAATCTCCTTACGTAACGAAGAAAATAACCGTAATGACTAAAACTGGCGAAAAGACCAAGGAAGGCGAAGAAATAAAGAAGGAAGTTTCTTTTCAAGCATCGAAACGTGAAACCAAGGAACCGGCAAAATGCAATAATTATGACATCGGGGAACGCATAACGAGAGAAACCGTGAACGGAAACATCGTGACTCTCGAACGTGTTGCTCCGCGTGGTAAAAAAGGAAACTTGTGCTGGAAGATAATCAGTAACACGCCAGCACCTTAATTTTTTTCAATTTATTTCATGCTCGTTTTTTGTACCAAACATTTAAATGTTTTGAAATATATAAATACATTGATAAACACGAGATCGAAATGACATCTCGATAAGAAGAGTTGGATAAAAACGGTGAAAAAATTGAAAGATCAAACCAAAAATCGCATCCAATCAGATTTAACAAAGGTCTCGGCAATATTAAGCAATCTCATCGATGCGGTTAAGGAAGATACTGGCAAAAGAATGGTAAACAAGTTAACACGATTACTTCATTTTACAAGCGAAATATTCATCTCGTTTTCAGATTCAGAACATATAACAAGTGAAAAATTCATCGAAATTTACAGAAAGGCATTGCGATTGAAAGATGTTGCTGGATTTGCAACCGTCAAGAACGCAAGAATCATAGCAACTGAAATATACAAGATACCGGTTGATGAATTCAATTCTTTCTTGAAAAAAGCGATTGAAAATGGTGCTATCGAATTTGCAAGAGGCATGTCACAAGGATTAACAACGGAAGATGGTCAAGAATATAACACGTTTTCAGGAACCGACACGGCATTTTATTTCTCGTTGAAACATCAAAGGTGATGATTGAACGTGGTAAAAAATTCTTGCATAGACCAGAAAATTATTGAACCGGGTTGAATTGCTTGAAGACGTGGAAAGAAGATGATTCGTGCAAGAAAACGCAACGACGAAAAAAATACAATTGTCTTGCATGTGGCAGAACTCATCACGAAGGTTCCATAGATTACGATAAACATTTGAAACAATCGGAGCGATTACGAAGAGAAGAATGTCCATGAACACGACAAAAATGAACGAATTGATGAGTAGACACGATAAGATTCTTGCAAGAATCGATGAAATCAGTCAAAAGATAAACTCGTGCTCGAAAAAAACGCGGGAAAATTCATGCGGTGATCTCATATCGCAACGTTCTGAATTAATCCGTGAAAGTGAAAAAATCAAGCAGCAAATCAAGATTGAAAGTAAAAAAGAAAGGTAACAAATATTACGGTGCCGTTATCTTGATAATTGACAAGTGCAATTGATGATTGACGTGAGTAGAATTAAAATAAAAACATATCTCGTCAAATTTGAATCTGGCGAGTTTAATGTCGAAGCTTTAACTTTCAAAAGCGCGATAAATCATGCAAAGGCAGAACTTATCGAATGCGGTATAAAGAAATCAAGGTTTACTGTTTCCCTTGGAAATAAAACAATCGACTCGTTCTACGGGTATTCCGTTCCGGAAGTCAGAGCAATAATAAAGGAAAAAAATTGCTAGGTGCATAACGGGCGTTGATTTCATATTCAATTTCTTTTTTTCAATATGCATCAAAAAATAAATTAAAAATTGTGAATTTTACCGCATCTAGGGCATATCAATCCAATACTGCCTCCCGTTTTCAAGCTATAGTATGCCCGTAATTCTTCTTTGCAATCCAAGCAATGATAGTTGTATTTTTCATCGGGTATAGCTTTCGGGTATTGTTTCATGAATTCCAATTCTTTCTTGTTTATTTCCTTGATTTCTTTTGCCGTCAGTTTTTGCATGTGCATCATATCCTTGTTTTTATTTATTGCTTGTTTATCAGCAAGAATGAAATTGCTTTCATTCTCATGATCTATAAGGAAGTGAAAGCATTTAAACTTTTCGCTTATAAAATTGAAGAAAAAAGGATTAAGATTAATTGTTTAATCGTTAGGTGCTTTTTTTGCCATTTGTAGCATTTTTGGTAGAATTTCTTTTATCTTGTCTACCTTGATCCTTGTTTCAGCATCAGCATCGAACATGAACGCACAAAAAGTCATCATTACATCGTGAACGATGACATCGTTTTTCACTTGGTTCTTTATCGTGTCAATGATCTTGATCATTTCTTCAAAATAATAACTCGATTCCTTGTTTTTTTCAACATACCCATCGATAAAATCCCTGACCTTTATTTTCTTGCTGGATTTTTCAGTTGCCATGCAGCTTTGCGTAAAAAACCAAGTATCTTCGGTGTTCGTATCCGTGTGCTTGATCGTGACACGGCCAAGGGGATACAACATGCAAATGGTTGGCTTGAATTTTTGTCCAAGAGAGCACATGCCTCCGAATTTCTCATCAATACCGCTTTTTGAAACGAACAACTTGTGAGCAATACCGATGAAAGGACAAGCTTTCATATTTTTCATCATCTTGCATCGAATTACTCCCATTGGAATCAAGGAAATTGATCCGGGAAAAACATCGATGGTATCATTAACTAATTGTACTCTTGACACGTTCAATTTCTTGACACACGGCGATTTCATCATCCAATCGATATCAATTGGCGTGACGCGTACTATATTAGATTCTATGCAACAACGACCATCGCAAGATGTCATGCAGATATCGTTGTCAAACGAGAATTCATCATCGATGAGTAATATTCGTTCTGGATGATCAATGATAGATTTCATTGCTGTTACTTGATCCTTGTTTGCGGTCGTTTCTTTCAATTGTTCTTTCAATTCTTCCATTATTTTCTTTTTATCAAGCACGATTTAATCACCTTTTTTCCAACCATTCGTCAAGAATATTGATGATCACGCAACGATTGATTATTTCCGGGTTCATGATAAGAACGGATTCGCAATCCCAGCCGTAAAAAGTTGGTAATGGGTTTTCTGGTAGTCTTGTTTGCCATTGGCCTTCTTCTGTCAAGTAGATCGCGTCATAATAACGAGATGCTGCCTCGAAATCGACATCATTTCCACGGAATAGAGATAAAACGGTTTCTAGCGGAAATCTTCTTGTCAAATCGATCAAGTTTCTTTCGCAGTTAATCTTGTAGATCATTGAAGAATCTGCAATGTACAATAACGATGCTGATTGTCCTTGAAGACTACTGACGTTAAAATGCTCGTCAACACACCAACGTATCCAATCCGAACCCTTGAACTCGTGAAAAGGACTTGTCCAAATCCCTCCGTGCGGCTTGTTCATGCCTGGGTTGTTCGTTATTTTTTCAACTTTCTCAGCTTGAAATCTCTTGGTTAAAAGCAAAGGTTTATTGATTGTCCATTCATCCACGTTCTTTCACGGCTCCCATTTTATTTATGATGTTTAGTATATCGTTGACAAGCAATTTTCGTGAAAAACAGTATCTTATTTCAAAGTGAAATTTTTTCAAATCTGAACTAAGACATGCCCCCGCGCTCGCATAATCATTTATCGTGGGATTAAAGAAATTTAGAAATTCGTCAAGTATTTTACAATCGTGCAAAATATTCTCGATAACACATCCTCCTACGTTAAAATTGGATGTTGCATAAATATCATGTATCTTGCTGATGGTTTTTTCAACGATTTCGTTAGACAATCCTTTTTTCAACAAAATATCTCGTACTGTATCAACAATTTTGTTCTTTTCTAGCATTACCTTGAAAAGAACATCGATATGATCGTGATATGTCATGTAGTAATCAAACGTGCTTTCATTTCCTTTTTTCACGGTAGGATAATAGTTTTTTGCTATTTCTTCTTCGATACCGTACATCCTTGCTATTGCCAGTACAAGATTCAATCCTGGATTTTCAATGATGATAGAATCTTTATCCGCGTGCATCATGATAAAAAATCATCGGTTACTTTTTTTGCATCCTTGCACTTGAAAATTTTTGGGGCTTTGCATTCATACCCGAAACAAAATACACATTTTACAGTATAACAACTAGCACCAGTAATTTCTTTCTTGATTTTAATGCCAGTAGTAGAAAAGGCATTGATCCTCATTGCTTTCTCCATGATTATTCACTAGATTTGCTAATTTATACCATCTTTCTTGATCAATGTATATAATTCCTAATATTTAAATATTTATCTTACTTGGAATGTAATGATTGTAATGTTCGCATCTCGTTAAAAACTTGAATAATAACTTGTCATGAAATTTGCAACGATAATCCACGTCATCGTCAGATTTTCCAGTTTCAATTTTTTCAAGTCTTGTTCAATGAAAGAGACATTGTTGTAAAACAAGTATTGTTTATGTCCCGGTAACAACGAGTACAAGTAAACGATGATCCTTGCGGTGTTTGGATCATAAATTTTATTATATTGCTCTATCAATTTCTTCAACGCGTCAATCACGTTCCTTAAATCCGTCTTGTTTATCATCATTTACTCAGGCCTTTTATAATCACGAAACTTTCACAAGAATTACTTTCATTCACGTGTTTTTTGGTCAATATACAATAACGATTATATATGCTGTAGAATCTACAGAATTCGCATTGTCGTTTCCTTTGCTTCAATTTTAGCAGTTTCAAGCGAGAGAAATTTCGTTTTATATCGATTATATCGTAACGAAACTTTGATCTTACATCTACTGGCAAAAGATAATAAATATAAGATATGGTATCGACTGTTTCTTTCATACCGTCATATTCGCGGATGAGTTTCTTCAATGCTTCGACCGCGTTTCTCATATCCATTTCAATCATCATCGATGGTAATATATAATCCGAAATATTTAAATTTTAGTGTTTACTTGTTTCATCATAGTGAAAAAGGGTTAAATACAGATTCGATGTTAAATGACGTGATGATACATGGTAAAGTCAAGCATTCTTGCCCAAATCTTGTACCTTGTTGAAACCGGCAGTCGTGATGAAATATGTGATTTCATCAAGAAAAACATGAGCTCCGAAGAATATGATAAAGTAATGAAATCTATTGAGCAGAAAGTGAAACTAGAAAGTCAAATTGTAAAGGAACCTGAATATTTGAAATCTTACGATACTATTGAAAAATTGGAAGATCATGTTATATATATGAAAGAAACCGTGAAAGAAAACAAGAAAAGTATCGTGATGACAAAAGCAGATCTTGGGTACTTGACTTCCACTTCCAAGGATGATCTGCTCCTTACATTGAACACGTGTCTTAAAAATCAAGATCCTGGAAGAATTTCGCAACAAGTAAACTGTTGGGAAGAAAAGAAACTGGAAAGAATGAAATATCAAGCGATAAAACTGGCAAGAATGAAATCTTGCACGATGAATCAATGATGTTTATCGATCACTTGATCCATCAAGTATAAATACACGAGCAAGGCGAGCTTTATTGATGGTGACGAGATACCATGCAAGTACGACGGGATGAAGCACGTGTTCAGCGGCAAGCGGTTGAAACGTGTGATGTACAAGAGCAAGAACGGGTTCTTGATCAACGCCGATGTCAACGGCGGGTATAACATCGGTAGAAAAGCATTCCCGAACGCGTTCGTCGCCGACGGGATAGAGGGTGTCGGACTGCACCCGAAGATCATTGTTATTCGATGATTTTAGATGAAACTATCCACGTTTGGATAGTTTTGATAGTCTGCGTGGATGACATCTGCATCAAAATACTCATATTTAAATACTTTCATTTATATACATAGCATGATGAACGAGCTAGATTGGAAGCGAAAAACATGGTCGTCACGAAAGAACAATTGGAAACCGTCGGAGGAAATTATTGGGAATCTCCCGATGGTAGCAAAAAACGCGTGTATTTCAACACGGATAGCTTGATGCAATTCATCGGCCTAGAATGTGAATTTTACGGCACTGGCAACATTAGCAGTGCAACACTAAATGGTGAGCACATCAGCAATTCGCAAGCTAGAAAACTTCTTTCTGATATCAGCACGAGCAAGCATTACTTCGATCTTACCGACAACACGTGGCATTCTCCATTTAGCAAGGACATGAAGAAAGGCGTTCACGAAGCAATAGAAAAGCACGTGAAGCTACATGGCCCGGTCGAAGTAAAGAAGGAAATCCCGGTACCAAGAGGTCTTCACATACGAACGACACACGCGTTCATCGTTAATGATGATGGTAAACTTGCAGATGTTGAACATTATGATCTTGTCGATATCGAAGAAATCTTTCTCCCGATACGTGATCTTGAACCATTATCTCAAAAAGAACGCCCGGTCATAGGTAAAGAATATTATGTGCGCTTGATAGATGAACATTACCAGACCCGGTACTTCAAGGGCATAGCTCGGAGAGCAAGTAAATCGGGGCCGGGTAGAAATTTTGCACAACTACTAGAAAACAGTAAACCAGTCAAGTTACCATCGAAACCAGGTAATGGAAAAAACAAGTGTTAAGGACAATAAAGATTTATGATCTTTCGTGGATACGTTAAAGAACGCGAGGATCAAGATCAAACTCAAGGTGAAAAACAAATGTCGTATAGACGATCTGGGCTCGATAAAATCGCGCTGATTAGGGGAATGCTGGTGAAAAAAGAACCACGAACAGACATCGAAGCATGGGAATTGCTTATCAGCATTAAAAACGTGATAGGCAGACTTCCTACAAACATCGAAGAAACGAAAGAAGAACGTTCGGAATTTCGAGAGTTTTTTGGCGAACGGATAAGTTCTGGCGATTATAAATACATGGATCGCATGGTAATGAATTCCGGATTGACCCGTTCAGAGTTCCTGGCGAAATTCAAGAAAGCCTATGGACAAACCTTGAAAGAATACACGACAGAAGGGATCATCAATTCAAAAAAGCAAGGGATCGATATCGATAAGCTTTCCATCTATGTAACGTTCATGTGGAACAAGGATGAATTCATTGTCGATCCCAAGAAAATTTATAGCTCGTGCTGACGTGTTATCTCCTTTTAAAAATGTTTAAATATTGAATGATCGTTAGATCAATCATGCGAATTCACGTCATTGAAAATGAGAAAGAAAAAAACAAGCATCGATCCATTAAAGTCTACGTTTGTGATGCAAAAAAATTGATTGAATTCTTCGGACATACGAACGGGAGAATGATGACTAACTTGTTAGCAAAAGGAATGTCAAGACCTATTCAAATAGATCAGGATGTCGGAGAAGAAGACGAGTACCATTATTCTACCGATCTGGTCATTTTAGACTATGAAGGGGCGAAAGATTCAGAATATGCAATCGTTTCCAAGCGTGTGACTGAAGAAAACGAGTATAAAGAGATGACTGCCCAAGAGATGTCAGAACTCGTCTTGAAGATCTTTCACGTTTCCGAAGAAGAATGCAAGAAATTATTTGCCGCGCAATACAATAAAAAAAAGAAATCGTGTTCCATTACTTGAAAAAATCGAAGTGAAATCATATGTCTTGCAAAAGCCTTCACGTCATGAAAGTGTTTTTTGAAGAAGATCAAGTATATCCTTCCATATTCGTGCTTGATAGAGCAGAAGATGATAAAGTATTGAACGCCATCGTCAAGCGTGTTGCCAAGTGGGTAAGATACGAGAGGAATAATGAAATGTCTCGAGAATTGGCGAAAATAGGCATAAAACTTCTCCCGTACACGTCGAGCGAGTACTATTGGTGATTCCCGTGCTTTATTTTTTCATGGAAAATATTTAAATATTAACTTTTTTTCGTTATAGCTTGATTCACATGACAATCGAACGCATCATTTGTGGCGATAATCTTATCATTCTCAAGACCATCAAGGATGAAACTGTTGATCTCGTGTATATCGATCCACCATTCTTCACGAATAAAAATTATGAGATTATTTGGAATGACGGTGAAGAACTAAGGCAATTCGGTGACAGGTGGATCACGGAGAACAAGAACGGGAGCGGCCGCGCGTCGAAGGACATCAACGTGTACATCGAGTGGATGGAGCCTAGAATAAAGGAGATTTATCGTGTTCTCAAGAAAACTGGCGTTTTTTATTTGCATTGTGACGTAAATGCAAATTCATATCTACGTGTGATGTGTGATAAAATATTTGGATATAATAATCTAATCAATGAAATTATTTGGTGCTATACTGGGATTGGAGCTTCTAAAAAATGCTTTCCGAGAAAACACGATACAATTTATTCCTATAACAAAGGCGGAGATTATACATTTAATCATATTTTTATTCCTTACAAGAAATCGAATAAATGTTCTGGTGTTTACAAGGCAAGAGAAATGACTGAAGAACAGTTAAAGGGAGTAGATGAATTGGATAAACGAGGTAAAAAAGTCGAAGATTGGTGGGTTAATATTTCTATTGTTAATTCACAAGCAAAGGAACGTCTCGATTATCCAACGCAAAAACCAGAAACTCTCCTGGAACGCATTATCAAGGCTTCATCGAATGAACGAGACCTGGTAATGGATTGCTTCGCCGGTTGTGGTACAACTCTGGCAGTTGCAAAAAAACTAAAACGACAATTCATAGGTATTGATGTATCACCTACATCGTGTCGTTTAGTTGCGAAACGTATAGGAATGTCCGTGTCTGAAATCGAAGGCCTACCAGCAACGCCAGAAGAGATATCCACGATGAAACCGTTCGAGTTTCAAAACTGGGTCAACCGGGAAATTGGTTCAAAGACCGGCGGCAAAGGCGCAGACTACGGGATCGACGGCTGGCTCGAAGAAACGCCGGTTCAAGTGAAACAATACCAAGCTGGAAGGCCAGATCTTGATAAATTCATCGCCGCTATACAACGTGCTGGTAAAACAAAAGCAATATTCATGGCAATTAGTTTCGCTGACACGTTTAAAAAAGAAGTCGCAAGGTTGAAATCTGAACAAGGAATATTCATCCTCCCGGTAACCGTTGATGACATCGTTAAAAAGGAAGCAAAGAAAATGATCGTGAAAGCCGGGCTTGCACCGAAAAACTATTTAATGTATGTGTGAGTTGTTGAAAATGATGAATGAAACAAAACATTGCCAGTTTTGCGGTGCATTGCTCGATGACACCTGGATCGAGACGACGAAAGACGGCAAATGCCCACAATGCAGCGCGGTCGATCCGGAATTCGAGAAATTTATTGAAGATATTAGGCAAGAAGAACGTGAAGAAATGAATCATAAGATCGTGGAAAGAGAACGTGAAGATCTCGATATAATCGATGGTATCAAGCAAGTGATAATGAATCGAAATGACGAGCTGAAAATGATACAAATCATATATACTGATGTCCACGATGAAATTAAAAAAATAGAAAATGATCCTTTCTATAAGAATCATCGTTTCAAAAAAAACAGACAATAAAGTTTTTACTTTTTTAACATTTATAATTCAAAACGTTCTTAAATCTCATCTTATTCACATCGATTATCATGTCGAGTAATGTTTTATCATATCTAATACCGGAAGACATAAAGATCGCGGAATTGAATGAACGAACGATCAAGTTAGCAAAATACTTGAAGATGTTAGATGATGAACAAGAAAGAAAAATGTTGATCATGAAAGAAGTGTTGACGTTCAATCAAGTCATGGAGATCGTCAACATTGCCAATCCAGTTACTAGAACCGAGAGAATAAAGTATAAAATGCAAGAGTTCGGATTTGATAAACAGATTTAAATATTTATTTCAGCAAGCAAGTTTAAATGTTAATTTAACGAGTTCATTATGAATAAATAATATCTCATGTGGGTCACATGGTCAAAATTTTATATGTTGAAGAAGGCGTGGATGAAGATAACCAGTTGGAAAAACTGGAAAGTCTACTTTCCCGTTCCAAGTTTTTTCAACTCGTACCTAAAACCGGGTTGATATGCATCAAGGTAAACTTGGCACCGGCTTCGCAAAAAAAATATAAATATTATACCGACCCGGAACTGGTTGATCATCTCGTTAAATTGATAAAATTGCACGAACCACGAACAAAAGCAAAAGTCTTGATTGTTGAAGCTTCTTCATCAGATATGCTTGCATTTCCCAACATAACAATGGATGATATGGCTTGCAATGTCGGATACCAGAACAAGGTCATTGATTTATCCGAAGAAGATTCTGAAGTCATTGAATCTGTCGGATTCTCGTTACCGGTCTCTTCGTTGATGCTAAAATCAAATTTCATCATCAATTTCCCAAAAGCAAAGAATCATGATCTCATGAAGATGACCGGGTGCTTGAAAAACATGTACGGATCAATCGTGGAACCTAACAAGTACCGGGCATTTCACAAGAAAGAATATCAAGGCATGAATGTGATCGATGCTACGTATTTCATCAACACGGTCACGTCACCACATTTCAATATCGTTGATTTTGTCACGAGCGTTGATGGTAATGAAAAATCATTTTACCGTGGAGATGTCGATGATCTTAGAAATTTTTCACATTATGAAGCGGGAATGCTCATCGCCGGTAAAAATCCTGTTGCTATCGACAAGTTTTTATCCGTTAAAATGGGTTACGAGCAAAATGAATCTCCTATCATCGATTATATTGCTAATAAAACCGGAGACTTCGATATTTTTGAAGAATATAGCATTTCTGGTAGCGATTTTAGTGAATTAGATGGTTGGAGAAAGGTAAGCAAGACAAGGATCGGGTTATCTAAATTTCAAGACAAGTTGCCAATTTCAGACAAGACTATATTTTCTGAAATCAGAAAATATAAAATGGATGTTAAAAAAAAATGCACCAGGAAACCTAAAAAGAAGAAACCGGCAAAAAAATCTTGATTTCACGATAATTTTTTAAATGCAACATCGATCCATTAAAACATGTACGAGATCACAAACGAAGTAAAGGAAATTCTCGACTCATACGGCATAAACATCAAGTCAAGATTAAATGAATTATGCCTGAAAAGCACGATCATTGATTGCCCTCGTTGTGGTAGCAAAACACGTATTCTTTATGACCCGGAAATTGTAAAAAAGAAGGTTCCTGGATCTGGAATAGCTAATGTCGTCATCAAGTTGCCTTGTTCTCACGAATTTGTTGCACATGTTGATAAAGCATTTAATATACGCGGATTGATCGAGATAGAACAAGAAATTCATGTCAGCACTGAACGACTAGATATACGTTACTTGAAAGAACAGATCGAAGTCCTGGAAAAATTGCACGCGAAGCTAGTCGAAGATAAGGCGATAGATCTGCAATACAAGATATTCACTGAACTTGCAAGGATGCGGAAGGTCTTGAACAGCATCCAGTAAAAATTCACGATTCAAAACTTTTATTAATTCTATACTCGATTTGATGTTGATCATCATGGTAAAAATGCAAAAATCGGAAAAATTTGCCAGTGAACATGAAATATGTGCTGGATGTGGTAAAATCATCGATGCTGAACATGCGTATGAACGTATTCTTCCATTTGTCGAGGACGCGACTGCGAGTAATCGTTATTATTGTGAGAAATGTCATAACAAGGAGATGGAGAAACAAGAAAGACGTGAAAAAACGCGAAAATGCTTCGACCTGGAAGAATACTTCACCTGGATCAATGTGAACGTCACGAAATATGGATTGATTGCTGTCAATCCAACGACTGCTGAAGCATTAACACGGAACTTTCCAGAGCTAGGCGAAACTTACCAGGAACGTATCTTTTATGCGAAACAAATCGTTGACCTCTATAACAAGAAACGAAGAGAAGAAGTATAGACAATAAAGATTTAAACTTGGATGAACAATGTCATATCGATCTTCATTGATCATGTCCTGAAGCCCTCGGACTGAATGGAGCGGGCATCCGACTCTGCCCGATGCCGGTGTTTTTTTCCCCGGAACGAAACTAATTCATATCCGGTATTGTCGAAGTATAAAAATAAGTGATAAACCATGGGTTCAAATTTCGTGACACATGAATTTGGATGTCACGCGTGAATCGATTTTCCAGATATTGCTGTGCGATAACAATGGCAACATAGCAACTGAAAGTTTATTCATCTTCATCTTCATCTCTATTCATAATTATCCATTCTTGGATTCTTGTTTTTGGATTGTCTCCAAGATATGCTATCAATTCACATAGTTTTTCTGCTTTCTCTGCTGGATTTTTTGAATTCTTGTGAATATAATCCAAGATCGATCTGAAGATCTCTTTAGTAAATTTCATTCCAGCAAGTCTATTGATCAAGATCAAGCAATCGTATTGATCTTGATGCTTGAGATATTCTTTCATAGCTTCAATTGTTTCGTCGGATAATCCGAGGATGTTTCGTTCTTGTGACATAATTTATCACTATAATATTTGTGCAATGGAAAGATCATCCTTTAGTTTCGATACTTCTGACTTCAGTTTTTCGATTAGCTTGTCCTTTTCAACGATTTTTGATTCGTTTATATTTTCTTTCAATTGTTTTATTTCTTTATTCAATTTGTCGATGATCTCGTCTTTCTGCTTCATTTGCTTTTCTAACTTGATATTTTCGTTATAGATGCGGTTATATTCAGCAGCATCATCTATATGCTTGTCTCTGCCCATATTTATCTCCTTTTCACCTTTCCCGGTCTTGCTCTTGTTAAGATGCCCGTCACCAATTTTTGCACTTGTTTTCAAGTCATATATATAAAACGTAATATTTAAATGTTGTGGACAATATTCTTTATATATCATTTGGGTTATAGTTTAAGTAATCATTGGTATCTTTACGTAAACTTGCGGAAGGGTATATAAATTGTGATCTGGGATAGTAAAACGATGAAGAATTTATAACTGTTCTTTTTTTTATTTGATCGATCAGTTTATAATCCCGTCTATCGTATGTTTGATCATTATGACTGATCTATCTGACATTGTGATCGCGTTGGAACTGAAGGAAGCTGTGTTAGAAAAGAACATCAGGAAGAAAGAAGAGAGCATCTTAGCGTCTAAGGACTCGTTGGAAAAGATGCGAAAGAGACTCGCGTTGATTAAACAGCAATTAGCACAAGCAAGAAAAGAATGCAAAGAAACGTCGGTTACTGATGAACCGACATTGGAATCCGTGTCGAAGAAGATACGTGAAGCTGATTCGATTGGAATGAAACCAGACCTAAATCCGAAAGAGATGGCTATCCGGCGGCAATATGGTCTTTTCGGTATGGGGTTTGCTAAGTGATTTATTGATAATATCGTAAATGATCATGGTAAAGTCAACTTTCACTCCCTGCTTGTCGGAGAATGGCATGAGAGGAAGGTACGATCCTGGTCGAATGGATTGAATGTGAAAAGGTAGATGGTATGGCAGAACAGAAGAAAAAGGAATGCTCGAACAACATATCGAGTTCGTACACGAGAGCACGGATAAGTACATCACCGGAAGAACTTTTAATTCTTGCAAAACATAATGATGCACTTGTACGAGAAATTGTAGCGAGTAATGAACATGCGTCAACGTCCACAATTAATATACTTGTTAAAGATAATAACGGAAACGTCCGTCAAGCTGTAGCACAAAATACAAACACTTCACCAATGATACTATCGAAACTAGCGAAGGATGATCTAGACATGGTTCGTTGGCATATCGCGCGGAACACGAGTACGCCACCGGCCACGCTTGATGCTCTTTTAAAAGATGAAAATACAGATGTACGATATGCTGCTTCTCGAATGATTCAAATCCAGAAAGGAATAATCCTTGGTTATTGACAAGTTTTTCTCTATTTTTTCATGACAAGTAGTTAAATATCTATCTCTTCATTTTTTCTATCATGTCATTTGTAGAATGCCCGCGATGCGGTGTGAAGAAAGATGATTTAGACAATTACTTCGATGACTATAACGACGAACTGCTTTTTAATTGTGATAGTTGCGGTACCTTGTTTCATGTCGAAAGGATTCATATTACCGAATATCGTATCAACGAAACTTGCAATAACGATAAATGCAAGGAATGGATGAAATATAGCAAGACTTGTCTAAAATCTAAGTACGAAAAGAAGGGTTGTGATGATTACTTGCCTCCGAAAGAACTTGTCGAGCAATGGAACAAGGAGAACGCGGAAAAATACGAGGAAACTCCAATCGAGAAATGAACGTTACGAAGGTTTATTACCCGGTTAAACGGATCGATAATCATATCTTCTACTACGTGAATGATCATGGTAAAGTCAGAAGCTGAAAAGAAGGCTAAAAAGGAACGCGAGGAAGCCGAGCGATTGCAACGTTTAACTAAAGCTGGCTATATTGAAAAAGCATCTAATCCGGAATGTATATCGTGTCAGATTTGTCGATGGCGAATCGGAAATAATTGTAGTAATCCAAGAATTCGTTCCAAGATTTCACTAAAAGGAGCTTGTAAATATTTTGCTGCACCGTTAATAACCAAACTACCGGAAGAATGCAAGAAACTTTAATATTGAATACTTTTTACCTTTTTTTATTATTTCATCATTACAAAAGTCCGTTTTCAATTTAGGCATAATTTGACAATATCCTCTTTATTTTTAAGCAAATGCAATATTTTTTCATAAAAAAGATTTTTAAACTTGTAGTAAATCCATTCACCATAAATCAAAAATTTGGAAAACTATTACTAGATATTATGCATCTCTTCTTTTTAGACGTTCGTTTTATGTGCAAAAAAACACATATTATGACGTATAGGTTTATATAAACAAAAAATGTATATAATAGTAACTATCAAGATACATTCATCTCCAATCGATCAATTTCAATATCCTTGTATTTAAAGTCGAAAAATGACCGGAAATGTCAATTGAAAACAAGGCATTTGGATACATACGCGTGTCAACTGGAAAACAAAAAGCTGGAGAAACATACATGTATCAAGAGAAAGCTATACGAGATTATGCTGAAAAAAATAATCTTAAAATAATTGACATGTTTAATGATAAAGGTATTTCTGGTATAGAAACAGACCGTGAACATTTCAACGAAATGATGACAAGAATAGATGAAGTTAAAAATGTCATTTTCTTTGAATGGTCACGCATCAGTAGAAATATGCTTTTTTCAAGCTATTTGTTATATGAATTTACTAAAATTGGTACTATCCTTCACGACGTTTCAAGAAATGAAATTTTAAAAATAAATGATGATGCTTCATTATTAATGCAGCAAATACAATCTTTTGTTGCAAGTCAAGAACGATTAAAAACAAAAGCAAGGCAAAAAGCAGCAATTAGAAATTTCATAGCACAAAATGGATATTGGGGAAATAAAAAGAAAATATTTACCAAGAAGGAAATTAATCAATATAAAGAATGGCGTGAATTAGGACTCAGCAAATCAAAAATTGCCTTGTTGTTCAAAGTTTCAAAGACTGTATTATATAGGAATATCAAGGAATTTGATCTTGAGAAAGGATTACGAATGTTGAAGATGAATGAAACACGAAGAAAGAAAAAATAAAAGATCGATGAAGAAAATAATAAATAAAAGCTTAGAAAATAAAGATGTTCGATTTTGAATAATAGAGATAAAGTGAACTACCACCGACTAAAGTCGGTGGCTTCCGACGGTACAAATACCCCATTGGACAAGGGCGATCCGACGCGGCACGTTCACGATGCCACTACTCCCTACCATGTTGTTGGATATTTCAGTACAAATCAAAGATCCGGCAATTTCATGTTCAACCGTCGTGATCCCGCTGCTATTTTGAAAGAACTGGTAGAAACGTGGAAAAAAGCCAGTGACAAGGAAAAAAATGACATTGAACGAGAGATCATCGAACGATTCGGATTCAGAACGTGAAATCGATCAATGTCATCAATTACCTTTATAACAAGGTTTGATGTATTGTTCATCATGAGATCTGCACCGGATAGCATTCACTTGGATCGGCAAAACGGCATCGTGACCTTCAAGGGAAAAATAGCACGGCTCAAAGCTGGGAAATCCCTTTACACATCGTTATACATGACTCGTATCGGCGATATTTTCATCCTGGAAGTGCATCCGCAAGGATACGTGACTGCACAACTCATTGATAAGAACACGATGCAAACTATCAAAACTTTTTTTGACCAGAATCCCGATGACTTTACTTACAAGGGAGATCGGTTGAAAAAATCATTCTATGATTACAGCGAATCACGGCAAGCAGATATCGTGTGCGATCTCATGGGAAAATGTCAAGAAGTGTGAATAGATAACGTGGTTAAAATGATGAATAAAAATTCATGGAAACTTGGTGATGTCGTTGAATACCATGGTGAAGCGTGGTACGTGGGTTTCGAGAATGTATTGACGTTCAAGGGAACATATCGCCTTCAAAAAGGACACTCTGCTTACGATAGACAAGTCAATCGTGTTTCTGTAGATGAAATGAAACCCGTCAACAAAAAACGTCTTGAAGAGCTATCTGGTAAAGGAGATACGACTGCCAAAGAAGTCTTGAAACATCTCGAATCGTGTGATGAGCCTTTATCCGATGAAGAATTGCACATTATCCGCCAAGCGAAATACGAACGCGAGCAGAAATTGAAGGGAAAGAAAATAGAATCGGAATAAAGCACCAGGATAGAATTGTTTTTATACGTGATCATCAAATGTTAAAGTGATCGATAGATAAGTGTCTCATTGAAAAATGTTACAAGCGTGGATAATACAAATGCATAATTCTTGAAAATGATGTTCCTGGATTGAAAGATAATTCATCATGAGATTGACGTGAACGGATCATGGCAACAGAAAGACATCTCATTAAAAAACGTAATTTGGTAATATCCACTGCCATTATCGTTCTTGCTTTCATCGTGATTTCTGGAATGTTTGTTGTTACAGATATAATACAAGAATTACGACCTAGCAATGTTAGATTTGATGAAACTATTACAGGTGAATTATATTCTCGCGTTCCATTAAATTACACGAATCCTATAGATGATCTTCTCGTTGTAAAGAGCAGCGATAACGGTAAAAATATATCGATAAGATGTTATGCTGTTTTACAAGGATTTAACGTCGTGGATCTTTTAATAAACACCGGAATTCAATATGACGTGTTCACGTACTCAGTTTACGGGATAGTGTTCAAATCAAGCAATCCTAGCACCAACATTTCACCAGTTTATCGTTTTTTGTTTCAAAACAACACGATATCCAAGGATTCATTTTTCATGTCACGCGAGGTGATTCCTATTTACAACTACGTGAATGCTGGTAATTTTTCCGTTCAAGTGGTAAACGAAGGTTTTTTTGTTAGTGATGTGACTGACAAGATCAACGATATCTTGAGATTACCATTCATGTGATAGAAATGGACAAGATAACAAGCAAGGAATTTTTCAACAACCCGAAATACATTGGTATCGTATTGATACTCGCGTTTTTCATCGCATTTCTCCTATCTGACATTACAAACCAATACACGTTACCGGTTTTCGTCATTTGTACCATATCCATGATCTTATCGGTCGCTGCGAACGTTTGGGATTACACGTTCTTGAACAGCATTGTCATTGGATATTGGGGAATTTACCTTATCACGATAATTGATATCATGTTTGCATCTCCTGTCATTTTAATTCATTTGGTAAACCTGATTCTTGCTACTATGGTACTCGTCAAACGCTGGCGAAATACATGGTCGTGGCTCATTTTTCTGTCCGGGTTTTTGTGGGTTACCGTGATCGGCACGGAAAAACAAGTAACGAACGGAGCGAGCGAATACTTCCGCATGTTCGATTGGAGACTTCAAATCTTGCTGGTATCGTTTAACTTGTTCATCGCGTTGATAATATGGCTAGCACAAAATCCTAAAAAACAAGGCAAAAAACTGACGAAAAACAAGCCAGGATCACTAGATAAAATAGGAACCAAGACGAATAGGCATAAAAAATAGAACAGTTAACATGTTGGTATTGCAAGACAAGTGAAAGATCTTGAAATTAAGAAAATCGATGCTTGAAGATAAATTGAAAAAATTGAAAGGGTAAAAATAACGATAAAAACATTTATTAATAACTTAGACGTTTCTTTTAACTAAACATTTGGAATGATCATTATGGCAAAAAAATTGCATCTTGTTAACGAATCAGAAATCGAGCGTCTCCCCGTCTTGAAGATCACGACGTTCAAAGATATGCCAGACCAGGACAAGAAAAAACTACCTTCTTATATCAAGATAAAAGATATTGGTAGAGTCTTTTACACGGTTCCAATGTTTAATCCTTGCAATGTTGGTAAGAAAGATTTGATATTCGAACTCTTGTCAGAAACTGGTAAAAGTGAAGAAGTCACGACAGAATTTAATATCGTGAAACTGGATGGAATAAAGAAAATCGAGAAATTCCACACATTAACTGCTCACGTTTACAATTCTATTGAACCGGACTTCAGCGAGATTGGACTCGTCAATCTAGATGAAAAATACGAGAATAGAATAGTTTCATGAAAAAACAAATTTTCTTTTTTTGAAAAGTTTATGACAATAAAGTTTTTAACTTGAATGATCGATGTCACAATGATCATTTTCTTTCAACAGTTGAAAAAATCATTCTATGATTACAGCGAATCGCGGCAAGCAGATATCGTGTGCGATCTCATGGGAAAATGTCAAGAAGTGTGAATAGATAACGTGGTTAAAATGATGAATAAAAATTCATGGAAACTTGGTGATGTCGTTGAATACCGTGGTGAAGCGTGGTACGTGGGTTTCGAGAATGTATTGACGTTCAAGGGAACATATCGCCTTCAAAAAGGACACTCTGCTTACGATAGACAAGTCAATCGTGTTTCTGTAGATGAAATGAAACCCGTC